>OLPO01000043.1_pt1 | contig 119390 bp, 101 predicted proteins | sample 1672831 | NCBI WGS metagenome assembly OLPO01 (sample SAMEA3136728, study PRJEB25190) | human gut metagenome | reverse complement strand
AGCAGTCGTTAAAACTACTACGCTATAAAAAGTCTAACTTTTGGGGGTCACATCATTCCGCTATTGGAACAGGCTCTTTTTGTTTGTAAATTCAAGCATACCCTATTTTTACATTCCAAAAGTGCGCATTTTATGTAAAATAAACATTGATTTTTAATTATTTTTACAATATGTAAATTACTTCTTGATTTTATATTTACATTATGGTATAATATAATTAAAGAAAATCAAAGGAGTTGTTTATTATGAATATCGCTTATGTAAGAGTATCAACAGTAGAACAGAATGAAGCGCGTCAGCTTGAAGCATTAAAAAAGTATAACATTGATAAATGGTTTACTGAAAAGGTAAGCGCAAAAGATACCAACAGACCAGAATTACAGAATATGTTAGAGTTTGCGCGGACAGGTGATACAATTTATATTCACGATTTTTCAAGAATAGCCAGAAGCACAAAGGATTTACTTGCTATTGTTGAAGCCTTGCAGAATAAAGGAATATATCTTGTAAGCAATAAAGAGAATATCGACACAAGCACACCGACAGGAAAACTAATGCTAACAATGATAGGCGCAATAAATGAATTTGAGCGACAAAACCTTTTAGAGCGTCAGCGTGAGGGCATAGCCATAGCAAAACAACAGGGCAAATACAAAGGTAAAAAGGCAATACAGATTGATAATTTTGAAGAATACTATAATAAATATATGCGCCGCGAATTAAACAAGGTACAACTTGCAAAAGAATTAAATATAACGCGTCCGACACTTGACAAGCTAATAAAAGAACATGAAGCAGCTTTATAAATCCAGAAGCACAGAATACAGACCGTCATTTAATATGGCGGTCTTGTTGTTTGCGGCAGGCGCGTATCGGTAATCTTTAAGCTATCCGCGCGGCGCACGATTTTGAAAAATTAAAAAAATTATTATATTATAATTATAGAAAGTTGATAAAAAGACTTTTAAATATTAAATAGAAATGGAGATTAAATTATGAATAATTTAAGTAAATCAATCACATATCCAAATTAGAGGACAGTAAAAATTCACAGAGAAAAGGCAACTACTGATTTTCTGGGAATAAAAAATGAAAATTGGAAAGCTGCGAGCCGAGATTTAAGCGCACACGCATTAAAATTATATATGTATCTTGCTTCTAATGCTGATAATTTTGAATTAGCGTTATCGCCAGCAGCAATACTAAAAGAAATAGGAATGGCGCGGTCAACATATCACGACCAATTTCACATCTTAGAGAACAAAGGCTATATAAAACACATCAAAGGAAATACCTATGAATTTTTTGAAAAGCCTCAGCCGAGCCACGACAACACCACAAAAGAGTTTTCAGACGGATATGACTTTACGACAGACGAATTACCTATACCGACAGCCGCTAATTCTGTATTGGCAGAGGATATAGAAATAAATAATAATAAATCACAAAATAATATTATAAATAGCGAAAAAAGTCCAATAGTAAAGCCATATGAGCCAAAAGAAACAGTAATATATATTAAATCTCCAGAAGCAAAAGGAATAAACAGACCGAAGCCAATAGAAAGAAAAAAGCCTTTTAGTGATTTCTAATTGCAGCAGCCGATACGCGGATAATTCTCTATAAAAAGAAAATCGCCCTAAAACAGCATTTAAACCGTTTTAGGGCGTATCTTATAACTTGATGTCAATATTGCCATTAAAGCCTTTTAACAAGTCATTAAGAGCCTTTTCAGCGCAATCATAGGCTTTTTCTTCAATCTCTTTTTCAAGCTCTTTTTCTTGTTGCTTCTGGAGGCAGTATTCGTGCATTAAATCATTTTTTTCCTTGTAAAAATCGTAAAATTCTTTTTGACTAAATTCATCATGTGGAATTAAAGAGCGTTTTAATTCTCTTGTATGAAAATCAGCCATTTTCTAATAAAATTCCTTATCCGTCATAGAGTTTCAATCCTTTCTGTAATTTCTTCTAATTCCTCTATTGGAATAAAAGCAATAATGCTTGTTTTATAGGTGTTGCGCTGCTGCCGCGCTTTGATATTCTATATATTTTTATAATAATATTCGCGCAATTCTTCAACAGGGATTTTATATAAAATGCTATTGACCTTATCCACAAAAACAAGATACTATGCGGCAGTAGTATAAAACCAACCATTATAATTTTTTTCAACATTAGATTTTAATTCAATACAGATTTTATTTTCTAAAATACAGTTTTGCGTTTTGACCTCATAACCTATACCATCAATCAAAAAATCAATATCTTTTTGCTAATATTCCTTATCTTCACTAACATCAATAATATTGCAGCCGATACTATTATAATAATCAAATACTATCTATTCGCCGTATTTGCCTTTTGACTTGTCGCGCAAAAATTCATTTTCAAAAAACATTTGAAATACCTCTTTTCTAAATTGTTTCCTCCAGAAGCAAACGGATATAATCACCTAATTTGCGCTTGCTTCTGGTTGCTAATGCGGAATAGGTATTGTAAGTGTTTTCATCAACGCGGAAACTAATTGTTTTATTTTTTAACATTGATATTTCAATCCTTTCATTTAAATTTTAAAGAACACAATATTGTTGTATCTCTCAGGAATATATAAAAATTGTAATGAAAACATTGAAAAACTTTGTCCAAAAAGTTTGCCGAAAATTTTTATTAATTTAGTGCGGAAACAGACCGCGCAAAGCAGATATAAAGCGCGTTTTGTCTTGCTTCCCGAAATATAGCCGCCCCTATAAAATTCTTTTGTGTTAGGTTAGCCGCCGCGCAAAAGGATTTTTATACCACAGAGCTACAGCGCAAGTAAATATTTGAGAAAACACAAAAGGCAGTGCGAACACTTCCCCTATGGATAGGTTTTATTTTTTTACATATAAACCATTATATATTTCATCAGGAAAACCTGTTATGTTAAGTCCTTCTTCAACTAATTCAAATTTAAGGGTATATGGAACATTTGCCGTTTTCTCTTTTATTCCATATATTTTAAGGTCTGCTTTATACCATTTAATTTTACCCTCAGACAACCAGTCCGAATGTGAATAATATTTTCCGTTTATTTCAACAGTAGGTCTTATGTTTTTAGATGTTTCAATTTCTTTTATATATAAACCATTTACATTTTCTATGATTTCGCTGGTTTCAGATAATGTTTCTATAATATCATTGATTTTGTTTGATGTTTCATTGATTTCATTAAAAGTTTCTGGTATTTCATCGGTTTTATCTGATGTTTCTTCGATAAAAACATCCTTATTAGGCAAAGCAATAACTAATAGGTAACCAACTATACCAAATGCAAAAGACATCCATAAATATTTTCTATCTTCATAACCTTTCATTATCGCTATTTTGTAAAATTCCATTGCTATGGAATACTGAAATAAAATTAAACCGATTAACAATAAAATACTCAAAAAAACAATTATAAATTCCATAATAAACTTCCTTTCTTCTGTTTTTGTAATAGTTTACTTGTATATTGCTACAATCCGTTTTCAGAACCAAGAGAAAACAAGACTATTACTGAAAACATAATACCACCCCACCTTATTATGTAAGATATTTTCACGCAATAAAAAATGCGTGGTATAAAACCTATACCACGCACAAAAACGCGGCTTAGATTCAATGTTACCACACATCTTTACTTTCATTACAAACACAACAAATTATAGTCGTCAATATAAAAGTTATTTTCCAAGCCTACATTTTTTGCAAAAAAACACAAAACTTTTATATTAACGCCAAAAAGGAATATTCTTGTCGAATATTCATAAAACAATATTAAATGTTGTGTCATAATAATTTACACTATTATGAAAATAAAGATTGTGGTACTTATTATTATATCATATTTTATCCATAAATCAATAGTTATTTGCGCGAACGGCTTACCGTCACGCGCAAACATTTTTATCTAAGCTATTGTAAACGTCCAAGAGAAATGATATTATTTAATTATCATTATACGGAACGGAGTACACGCAATGCCAAAATCAGAAAATCAAAAGCTAAAAATTCTATATGTTGCTAAATATCTGCTTGAAAATTCAGACGAAAACAATTATGTACGAACAGTAGATATAGTAGACTACCTTGTAACAGAATGTGATATTTCCGCAGAGCGGCGCAGCATTTACCGCGATATAAACATTTTGCGTGATGTATTCGGTATGGATATAGTAAACGGACACAAAAACAAATACAAACTGATGTCAAGGAAATTTGAATTTGACGATTTGCGGCTTCTGGCACAATGCGTTTATGCTGCTAAATTTATTTCAAAAAATCAAGCTGAAACTATAATAGATACATTAGGCAAATTTTGCAGTGTTTACCAAGCGGAAGATTTAAAAGCTGATGTACTTCTGGAGGACAGAGTAAAATCCAAACAAAAGGGAACAATGCAGATTATAAGCAATATCAACGCAGCTATGGCAAAGAAGCAATACAGCAAGCCGCACACACCGCAGAAAATCAGTTTTAAATACCTTAAATACTCTATCGGTAATATGCAGCAAGTAGAGCGCAGAAAAGGCGATACATACATTGTAAGTCCATACAAGCTGATTATAAATGACGGTAATTATTATCTTTTAGCATTTGCCGACAAGGAACAGAAATTCCGCACATATCGCATTGACCGTATGAAAGACTTGAAATTGCTTGACGAACCAAGAGCAGGTGAAGATTTTTTCAAAGAAATTGATTTAACTACATACACGCGCCGCACTTTTGGTATGTATGGCGGCACGAAAGAAAAGGTTACAATGCGGTTTATAAATCCGCTTTTAGATACAGTTGTTGACCGTTTCGGAACAGATGTAATTTATATGAAAGATGATGATAACCATTTCAAAGTTGTTGCAGATGTAGAAGTAAGTCCGCAATTTTTCGGCCGGATTTGCGGATTTGGTAATCGCGCAGTTATAGAAAGTCCTCAAAATGTAGTTGATGATTTCCAGAAGCACATAGAAAAGATACAAAGTAAATACTAAACAAGAAAAGGTAGCTGAAAGTTATTATTTCAGCCACCTTGTTTTAATTTGTTCCGTTTTATTCCGTCATAATCTGATTTGTTCCGATTTGTTCCAATTTGATTTACCTTGTGCTTTTTCTATCCATTTTAATCTTGTTACTATTGGATTTTAATTGCGCCAATGGTGAAAAGCTATCATAATTCTTTACAATATCCGCGTCAAATATAGCACAGTAATGTTTAGTCATATCAAGCGTGGAATGACCTAATAACCGTTGCAACGTAAACGCATTACCTCCGCAGTCAACAAGATATTTCCGCGCGAAAGTATGACGAAAGGAATGTATGCTTGTCTTTTGGACACCGCGCCTGTTGTTGTACCTTGCTATGCTGCTTCGGAGTGCGTATTCTTTCAGTTGTTCGCCGCTTTCGTTAGGAAATAAGTATTCATCATTTCCGCCGCCGCGCACGCGCATATATTCTCTTATGATTGAACATAATTCGCTGCACAGCAGAATAACTTGCGCTTTTTTGTTTTTCGTATGGCGCAGATATATTACTTGATTATCCAAGTCAACGTCTTGATTTTGTATGTTGCGTATTGTTGCAGCGCGGCAGCCATTGTTTAAGAGCAGATTTACAATAACCCAAGACCGATATTCGGCAAAGTTACATTTCCGTAAATCTGGCTTTTTCAATAGCTTCTTAAGTTCACCGTCTGAATATGTTTCTTTTATGGTTTCTTCTGACTTGTACGGCTTCATATTCAAATTTGTTATTCCCTCTTCATTACACCAAGACAAGAACACTCTTAAAATGCGTACATAGGTACTAATGGAATTTGCGGCAAGATTTGAATTACGCATACTTGTAACCATTTTTTCTAAATCGGACTTTGTTATATCCTCTATTGGAACATTAACATCTAAATGATTATTTATTGCTCTAAATTGTGATTGATAACTTTTAATTGTTTTGTCTGCCAATCCTTGCGCCTTTTTTGCGATAATAAAATCATCAAAAAATGCTTTCATTGTCTTGCTTGTTTTCATTGTAATTTTCATATTTTTTATACCTCTTGATTCTTAATATTTTTATCAAAAATCAAGTACACAGAAAAATAAATCAAAACATCAAAAAACTGCTTAAACGTAGTGTTTAAGCAGTTTTGGTGAGCCATCGGAGATTCGAACCCCGGACAACTTGATTAAAAGTCAAGTGCTCTGCCGACTGAGCTAATGGCCCTGGCAGGGATAGCAGGACTCGAACCTACGCATGCCAGAATCAAAATCTGGTGCCTTACCGACTTGGCTATATCCCTGTATATTAAAATTAAAATGGGGTGGGTAGTGGGATTCGAACCCACGACATTCAGTGCCACAAACTGACGCTCTAACCAGCTGAACTATACCCACCATATGATGGCGGTAGTTATCTACGCACACTAAACTCTTTTTGAATTCCAAAAAGAAATTGGCGTGTCTGGAGGGATTCGAACCCCCGGCCCATTGCTTAGAAGGCAATTGCTCTATCCAACTGAGCTACAGACACATATATTGGAGCGGGTGATGGGAATCGAACCCACGCGACCAGCTTGGAAGGCTGGAATTCTACCATTGAACTACACCCGCATAATTCAATCTGTATTTCAGTGAGTTTTCTGCTCACCAACTGACTTGATTAATTATAACAGACCAAAAAGCATTTGTCAATACTTTTTTCAAAAAAATTTGTCATTTTTATGTACCGGGACAGATTTCTCTATCCCGACACATTTTTACTGATTTTATACACATAATCAGTCATTTTCGCCACATCATTTTTTGAATTAAAAACTCCGAACGACGCTCTGACCGCTCCCCTATCCGATGTACCTATCGCTCTGTGTGCGAGCGGTGCACAATGATAACCCGCTCTTACCGCCGCTTTGCCCTTAAGCATTTCAAAAACTTCTTCGCTTCCGAGATTTGCCACATTAAACGCGACAGTCGCAACACTGTTATCATTCCCGTATACCGTAACATTATCCATATTCATCAAATTTTCTTTAAATTTTTCGGAAAGCATTTTTTCATGCTTACCGATTACATCAACGCCGTATTTCATAACATACTTAACCCCTGCCCCCAAAGCCTTAATTGCAGGTGTATTCATCGTACCGCTGTGGAACTTATCGGGCATAAATTCCGGCTGGGAAACGCTCTCCGAATTACTTCCCGTTCCGCCCGTCGCAAGCGGTGCAAGTTCTTCCGGACTTTTCACATACAATCCGCCTGTTCCAAGCGGTCCCATAAGACCTTTATGTCCCGGAAAAGCTATCATATCCGCATTCATTTTTTCCGCATCAATATTTATGCTCCCTGCCGTTTGTGCAACGTCCAGCAAAAACGGTATTTTATGCTTTTTCGCTATTCTTCCTATCGCATATACCGGCTGAATTGTTCCGCACACGTTTGACGCGTGGGTACAGACAATCAGATTTGTATCTTTCCTCACAGCCTTTTCAACATCTTCCGCGTGTACATATCCGCTCTTATCCGCTTTTACAACGGTGTAATTACCGGGCAAACAAGCAGGTCTTAAAACGCTGTTATGATCCATCTCCGTAACGACAATATGTCCTCCGTTTGACATTGTGCCGAGAATGGCAGTGTTCAGAGCATACGTCGCATTTTGCGTAAAAACAATATTTTCGGCTTTTTTTATATTAAAAAGCTGTGCAATCAAATCTTGTGTATCTACAATAGCACGCACTGCGTCCATACTCATCTTATGTCCTCCCCGTCCTGCGTTTCCGCCCGAAAACAAGGTACTCTTAAAAAGCGTCGCATACACCGACAAAGGCTTTTTCAAAGTCGTTGCCGCGTTATCAAGATACAACATCATAAACACGCTCCCCGTTTACTGTTCTTTCTATATAAATCCGTCTAATCGGAATCTCATTATCGCCGGCTATCTTTCTGATTTCATTAAGTGCACGGTCATCAACACGCACGGAATAGGAACAGCCACCTTGATTTAAAGCGGACGGCGTATGCACAACATATGCCGGAAAGCCGATAATTTTTTCTGCAACTTTTTTAAGTCTTGTCGCAGTAGTGACCGATCCAACCAATATATACATAAATTTCACTCCCCTCAAATATTTTAAAAAGGCAAGCGAGAAATTCTTGCCTCCTTACTATATAATATTCAATCGACGATAGTTTGTGAGTAAACAAAAAAGACTGCCGACAATTTGTCGACAGTCTTAATTATCAATATACGTCAAACACACTTCGCGGTTTATTGTGATACGACACACTAAGCACCAGTCCTATTGCAATCATATTCACAACAAGTGACGTACCGCCGTAGCTTACAAACGGCAACGGAATACCCGTAACAGGCATAAGTCCGATACACATACCGATATTTTCAAATGCGTGGAACAACATCATTGCACCGACACCGACACAAATATATCTTCCGAAAGCATTATCGGCTTTTTGAGCGGTTTTAAAGCATTTATAAATTATGAAGAACAGCACCGCCGTAACAAGCAATGCACCGATAAAACCAAATTCCTCACTTATTACACTGAATATAAAGTCGGTATATTTAGTAGGCAAATAACCCATTTGGTTTTGCGTTCCCTGCAAATATCCTTTACCCCAAAGCTGACCCGAACCGACCGCAATTTTAGATTGAATTACGTTATAGCCTCTGCCCCTTGGGTCAAGGTTTGGATTGAAAAACACCTGAATACGTTTCTGCTGATATTCCGAAAGTACATACTTATATATAAAAGGCAATGACGCGACACCTGCCACACCAATCGGCAATATATATTTATATGAAAGTTTTGCAACAAACATAAGACATATAAACATAAACAAAAATACCAACACACTGCCCATATCAGGCTGTAACAAAATCAAACCTACAAGCACGCCGATATGAAGCAACAATCCTAAAATCGTAAGCGGTTTATTTATATCGTCATGCACTTTGGATAAGTGACACGAAAAAGTTACTATAAAGCAAATTTTTGCGATTTCCGAAGGCTGAATACCGATTGCACCGAATCTGATCCAGCTCCTCGCACCCCAGTCGCCGCTGACACCAAACACCAATACCAAAAGCAGTATCGCGACGGCGAATATATAAATCGGTTTGACGAGATTTTTAAGCTGTTCGTAATCGAAAAAACACGTTACAAGCATTGCCGCACAACCTATAACCATTGCACCCGACTGCACTATTACATTCGTATTCGACTGCAATGTTCGCGTAGCCGAATAAATCATCACTATTCCAAACACCGACAAACAGATTGTCGCTATAAACAAAACCCAGTCAAACTCCATAAGTATGACGGATTTTTTTGAAACACTCTTTATTTTCAAAAATATCACTCCTATTATCCCAATTATTTATATTATATAACAATATTCGATTTTAAGCAATATTTTTAAAACTTTTTCGATTTTATTTTTAACAATAAAAAAATGGCGATTAAAAATCGTCATTTTTATGGTAAAGGAATATTTAATTTTTGCAATAATTCATTCGCACGGCGAATCTGTTTTTTACGATATTCCGCAATGTAATGCGTATCAGAACCGACGCTTACGGGAATTCCGCTTTCTTTGATTATCTGCTGTTTCTTTTCGTTGGTAAGAAAATCATAATAATATATGTAATTTCCCGAAGTATTCAGTTCCCAAAAAATATCGTTGTCACGTAAAATTTTTATTATATCAAGTCCGTATCTTTCACCGAGTTTGAAAATATCGGTATGTGCAAGACCTGCTTTGCATTTAAACAGCTTTCGCCATTCCAAAAATTCATAAAAGTCGATTGCCCTTGTATCGTCAAGGCATTCAAAAAGTACATAATCAAAATTTTCCGTTGCACGCGGAAGCGATTCCGGCGGTGTCGGACGTGTACCGATTTCAAGACCGCAAAGAACTTTTATTTTATCGGCATATTTTATTTTACAATGCTGAATATATTCATAATATATAGGAAGATTTTCACCGATTGAGAATTGATGGTCGGTTATACCGATAACGTCAACACCGTGTCTGATTGCATTTTCAATTATTTCTTCGGGCGTGTTCGAGCCGTCATAGCTGAATTTTGTATGATTGTGTAAATCAACGGTATACATCGGAAAACCTCCTTTTTCTCATTTGCATATATTATAACACACACTTATAAAAAATTCAATTATTATTAAAATTTAATTTATTTACAAACAATAATATTTATGATAAAATAACAATAATAAGGAAAGAATACGATGAGGAGTGATTAAAAATGGATTTTTTAGAATTGGCAAAAAACAGATTTTCGCTCAGAAAATTTTCTGATAAAAAAGTAGAGAAAGAAAAGATAGATTATATTCTTGCGGCAATGCAGGCAGCGCCTACCGCCGTAAATTTTCAGCCACAGAGAATACTTGTACTTACCGACGAAAAAGAACTTGAAAAGGTGAGCAAATGCACGAAATTTGCATTTAATCCGCCGCTTAATTTCCTTGTATGTTACGACAAAGAAACATCTTGGACGCGCGGAAATGACGGACACGACGAGGGTGAAATCGACGCGGCTATCGTTGCAACGCATATGATGTTGGCGGCAAAAAGCGTAGGGCTTGGAACGACTTGGGTAGGCTCATTTAATCCGAAGGACGTAAAAGAGCAATTCAATTTGCCTGAAAATTATGTTCCCGTTGCATTTTTACCGACAGGTTATCCGTCAGACGACGCAGAGCCTTCGGCGGCTCATTCAAGCAGAAAAGATTTAAACGAAACTGTTTTCTACAACAGTTTTTCTCAAAAATAACAGGCAGAAAGGGGTATGTATTATGAAAATTTGTGTATTCGGAGCGTCAAGCAGCACAATAGATAAATCTTATGTCAGCCAAGTCGAAGAACTCGGACGTAAAATTGCTGACAGAGGTCACGGACTTGTTTACGGTGCAGGTGCATCCGGACTTATGGGTGCGGTTGCACGCGGTGTTTATGAAAAGAAAGGCGAAATTGTCGGTGTTGTACCGAATTTCTTTGATGATGAAGATATGGGTGTTGACGGCCGTATTTTCCAAGACTGTACGGAACTTATCAGAACGGACACAATGCGTGAAAGAAAACGTATAATGGAAGAAAGAGCGGACGCTTTTGTTATTGTTCCCGGCGGAATAGGCACTTTTGAGGAATTTTTTGAAGTGTTTACTCTAAAACAGCTTGAAAGACATAACAAAGCTATCGCCATACTTAACGTAAACGGATATTACAACGCAATGATTGATATGCTTGAAGTTGCGGTCAAAGAAAAGTTTTTGAGAGCGGGCTGTAAACTTCTTTACAAAGTTTTCGATGACGTGGACGAAACACTTGACTACATTGAGTCATACAAAGCACCGAAAATTAACGTATTTGAAATGAAAGACGTAAAAAACTAATCTAAAAAACACCGACACATCGGTGTTTTTTTGTCGATTTATAAAAAAAATATCTAAACAATGATATATTTTTCACAAATTATAAAAAAATTGAATAAATAATATAGACATTTCTTTTATTTATGGTATAATTAATATACAGACATATGGCGGCAGACGCCGTCGCTACTATTTTTATAACTTTAGGAGGAGAATCCAATGGCAAAAAAGTATTGTTACCTTTTTACAGAAGGTAATGCAACTATGAGAGAGTTGCTTGGCGGTAAAGGTGCTAACCTTGCTGAAATGACAAATATCGGTCTTCCGGTACCGCAGGGTTTCACAATTACAACTGAGGCTTGTACTCAATATTACGAAGACGGTCGCACAATCAATCCTGATATTATGGCTGAAATCAACGAGTACATCGGCAAGATGGAAGAAATCACAGGTAAGAAGTTCGGCGATAAGGAAAACCCACTTCTTGTTTCTGTTCGTAGTGGTGCAAGAGCATCAATGCCGGGTATGATGGATACAATCTTGAACCTTGGTCTTAACGAAGACGTTGTTGAAGTTATCGCTAAGAAGTCAGGTAACGCAAGATGGGCTTGGGACTGTTACAGAAGATTTATTCAGATGTATTCAGACGTAGTTATGGAAGTCGGTAAGAAGTATTTTGAAGAACTTATCGACAAGATGAAAGAAGAAAAGGGAGTTACTTTTGACGTTGAGCTTACAGCTGACGACCTAAAGGAACTTGCATCACAATTTAAGGCTGAATATAAGGAAAAGATTGGCGAAGACTTCCCATCAGATCCTAAAGAACAGCTTATGGGTGCCGTTAAAGCCGTATTCCGTTCATGGGATAACCCAAGAGCTAACGTATACCGTCGTGATAACGACATTCCTTATTCATGGGGTACAGCCGTAAACGTACAGTCAATGGCATTCGGTAACATGGGTGATGACTGCGGTACAGGTGTTGCATTTACTCGTGACCCTGCTACAGGTGAAAAGAAGCTTATGGGTGAATTCCTTATAAACGCTCAAGGTGAAGACGTTGTTGCCGGCGTTCGTACACCAATGCCAATTGCAAAGATGGAAGAAGAATTCCCTGAGGCATTTGCTCAGTTCAGGGATGTTTGCAAACTTCTTGAAGATCACTACAGAGATATGCAGGATATGGAATTCACTGTTGAAAATAAAAAGCTTTATATGCTACAAACAAGAAACGGTAAGAGAACTGCTCAAGCTGCTTTGAAGATTGCTTGTGACCTTGTTGACGAAGGTATGAGAACAGAAAAAGAAGCTGTTGCAATGATCGACCCAAGAAACCTTGATACACTACTTCACCCTCAATTCGACGTTGCCGCTCTAAAGGCTGCTACACCAATGGGTAAGGCTCTTGGTGCATCTCCGGGTGCCGCAGCAGGTAAGATTGTATTCTCAGCTGACGACGCTAAAGAATGGGCTGCAAGAGGCGAAAAGGTTGTTCTTGTAAGACTTGAAACTTCTCCTGAAGATATCGAAGGTATGAAAGCCGCTCAAGGTATCCTTACAGTTCGCGGCGGTATGACATCTCACGCAGCCGTTGTTGCCCGTGGTATGGGTACATGCTGTGTATCAGGTTGCGGCGACATCGCAATGGACGAAGAAAACAAGAAGTTTACACTTAACGGTAAAGAATATCACGAAGGTGATACAATTTCACTTGACGGTTCAACAGGTAATATCTATGACGGTATTATCCCAACAGTTGACGCATCAATCGCAGGTGAATTCGGCAGAATTATGTCATGGGCTGATAAGTACAGAACACTAAAAGTTCGTACAAACGCAGATACTCCTGCTGACGCTAAGAAAGCTAAGGAGCTTGGTGCAGAAGGTATCGGTCTTTGCCGTACAGAGCATATGTTCTTTGAAGGCAACAGAATTGACGCATTCAGAGAAATGATTTGTGCCGATACAGTTGAAGAAAGAGAAGCAGCTCTTAATAAGATTCTTCCTATGCAACAAGGTGACTTCGAGCAACTTTACGAGGCTCTTGAAGGTAACCCTGTAACAATCAGATTCTTGGACCCACCTCTACACGAGTTCGTTCCTACAGAAGAAGAAGATATTGAATTGCTTGCAAAGGCTCAAGGCAAGAGCGTTGAGGCTATTAAGGATATTATCAACGGTTTACACGAAGCTAACCCTATGATGGGTCACAGAGGTTGCCGTCTTGCAGTAACATATCCTGAAATTGCAAAAATGCAGACAAAGGCTGTTATTCGTGCAGCTATCAACGTTCAAAAGGCTCACGCTGATTGGACAATCGTTCCTGAAATTATGATTCCGCTTATCGGCGACATCAAGGAATTGAAGTACGTTAAGAAAGTCGTTGTAGAAACAGCTGACGCTGAAATCGCTGCAGCAGGTATCGAACTTAAGTACGAAGTTGGTACAATGATCGAAATCCCTCGTGCGGCTCTAACAGCTGACGAAATCGCTAACGAAGCTGACTTCTTCTGTTTCGGTACAAACGACCTTACTCAACTTACATTCGGTTTCTCTCGTGACGACGCAGGTAAGTTCCTTGACGCTTACTATGATGCTAAAATCTTTGAAAACGATCCGTTCGCTAAGATTGACCAAAAGGGTGTCGGTAAGCTTATGGAAACAGCTATTAAGCTTGGTAAACCGGTTAATCCAAAACTTCACATCGGTATCTGCGGTGAACACGGCGGCGACCCATCATCAGTTGAGTTCTGCCACAAGATTGGTCTTGACTATGTTTCATGCTCACCATTCCGTGTGCCAATCGCAAGACTTGCAGCTGCTCAAGCTAAGATTAACGAAGAAAACTAATTCATTATCGAATATGATAATAAGACAGGCAAAACCTTTCGGTTTTGCCTGTTTTTTTATACGAAATTCTCTCCTCCACTTAATTTATTTCAAAAAATTTTCAAAAAACTATTGACTTAGAGTAAACTCCAAGTATTATAATATACTTGTAAATAAAAAATATATGCGAGGTGATTTTAATGACTATAAAAGAAGTAAGCGAAAAATACGATATTTCGCAGGACACTTTGCGATATTATGAACGTATCGGAATGATACCGCCTGTTACACGAACATCAAGCGGTATTCGTGATTATCAGGAAAGCGACTTAGGTTGGGTTGAGCACGTTATTTGTATGCGAAGTGCCGGTCTGCCTGTCGAATCTATAATCGAATATGTCAAGCTTTGTCAAGAGGGTGACGAAACCATTCCGGCAAGACTTCAGCTTTTGGTTGAGCAAAGAAAAAATTTACTCGACCAAATGGAACAAATGAATGTCACATTAAAGCGACTGAACTACAAAATCGACCGTTACGAAACAGCCGTGAAAACAGGCGAATTATCTTGGGATTGACGTTGCTAAAGTCATTGTATCCAAAACAAAATAGGTAAATAACATTAAATAAACTTATGGAGGAATTTTAAATGTATATTGAAAAAATCAATCAACCGACAGACGTAAAAAATTTAAACAGCGAACAGCTTCACATTCTTTCAGACGAAATGCGTCAAGCTCTTTTGCAAAAGCTAAGCAAGCACGGCGGACACTTCGGTCCTAATCTTGGTATGGTAGAGGCGACAATCGCACTTCACTATGTCTTTAATTCTCCGACAGACAAAATCGTATATGATGTTTCTCACCAAAGCTATCCGCACAAAATGCTTACAGGCAGAAAAGATGCGTTTTTGTACGAGGACAAGTATGATGACGTATCGGGTTACAGCAATCCCGACGAAAGCGACCACGATTTCTTTACAATCGGTCACACTTCAACTTCCGTTTCACTTGCCTGCGGTCTTGCAAAAGGTCGTGATTTAAAGGGTGACAGTGAAAATATAATTGTCGTAATCGGTGACGGTTCACTTTCGGGCGGTGAGGCTCTTGAAGGACTTGACTTTGCAAGTGAGCTTAACAGCAATCTTATAATCGTTGTAAACGATAACGATATGTCTATCGCAGAAAATCACGGCGGTTTGTATAAAAACCTAAAACAGCTTCGCGATACAGACGGTAAATCGGAATGTAATCTTTTCAAATCAATGGGACTTGACTATGTATTTGTAAAAGACGGAAATGACATTGATTCGCTTATCACCGCATTCGAGCAAGTTAAAGACAGCACTTATCCTGTAGTTGTTCACATTTGCACTCAAAAAGGTAAGGGCTACAAAATAGCAGAAGAAAACAAGGAAAATTGGCACTACTGCGGCCCATTCAACCTTGAAACAGGTAAATCCGATATGTCGCAAGACGGCGGAGAAGATTATTCGTCAATGACAGCCGATATTCTTTTAAAGAAAATGAAAGAGGACAAGACCGTTGTCGGAATTACATCTGCCACACCTACCGTTTTCGGTTTCACAGAGGACAAGAGAAAAGAGGCAGGCTCACAGTTTGTTGACGTTGGTATCGCTGAAGAAACAGCCGTTGCACTTGCGTCAGGTATCGCAAAGAGCGGCGGCAAGCCTGTTTACGGTGTTTACAGCACATTTATTCAACGCACCTACGACCAGCTTTCACAGGATTTATGTATCAACAACAATCCCGCAACAATCCTTGTATATTTGGCGTCTGTTTACGGTATGAATGACGTTACTCACCTTGGCATATATGATATTCCGATGATGTCTAACATTCCTAATCTTGTCTATCTTGCACCGACAACAAAGGAAGAATACCTTGCAATGCTTGATTGGAGTATTGAGCAAAACGACCACCCTGTTGCAATCCGTGTACCTATCAGTGTTGTATCAGACGGCAAAAAAGTTACAAAAGACTTCAGCAATCTAAACGAATACGAAGTTACACAGAGCGGAAGTAAGGTTGCGATTGTCGGTCTTGGCTCATTCTATTCAGTAGGTGCAAAGGCGGCTGAAATTATCGAAAACAAAACAGGTGTAAAACCTACACTTATAAACCCGATTTACATTACAGGTACTGACGATAAGCTTTTGGAACAGCTTAAAGAAAACCATGACATTGTTATAACAGTCGAGGACGGTGTTTTAGACGGCGGTTTCGGCGAAAAGATTGCAAGATTTTACGGCAATTCTGACGTCAAGGTATTGAATTACGGTTTAAAGAAAGAATTTCTTGACAGATATAACCCTGAAGAAATCGTCAAAGCAAACCGTCTTACTCCTGAGCAAATTGCAGAGGACGTTTGCGGTATAATCGGTTAATAAGAGATGAAATATTATGAAAAACTAATTTTATAAGATAACAAAAAAACTGATGTGTTTCCACATCAGTTTTTTGTTTATTGTACATTATTAACGATACGTACTATATTCGCATACGGTTTCTGTTTTTTATCCCAAGCATAAACCTCTATATCCGTATACTCTTTATCAATCAACTCTATTCCCTTTAGTTCACTTGTTTGTGGCATTTTCAATCCGACAAGTTTACCGTCATTTTTAAATGCAATATACACATTAACATCATTCATATCCACATTTTCAAAATCAAGTGTGACATCAAGTTTGTTGTTGCTATTTATCATAGCTGTGATTTTGTTGTTTGCCAAATTTGGTGTTGCTGTTGGAATTGTTGTCGGCTTTAATGTTGAAGTAACCGCCGGTGTTGCTGTCGGCTTTAATGTTGGTGTTGCCGTTGGCACTACCGTCGGTGTTGCTGTCGGCTTTAATGTTGGTGTTGCCGTTGGCACTACCGTTGGTGTTGCTGTCGGCTTTAATGTTGGTGTTGCCGTTGGCACTACCGTCGGTGTCGGTGTTGGTTTTAATGTTGGTGTTGCCGTTGGCACTACCGTCGGTGTCGCTGTCGGCTTTAATGTTGGTGTTGCCGTTGGCACTACCGTCGGCGTCGCTGTCGGCTTTAATGTTGGTGTTGCCGTTGGCACTACTGTTGGCGTTGGTGTCGGCTCTTCTCCCTCAAATTCCAACACAAGTGTCGGTCCTTGTGCGTCTGTACCGCTGTATTCCTTTGACGCGATAACCTGTTCACGTCCTGTACCTGTCCACAAGGTAAACGTAATCAAATTATCTGTACACTTCTCTTTTATCACATCCGTCACATCGAACGATATTTCCTTATAATCGACATTGTATGCAGGTGACACTTGTAAACCTAATGACGATAACGGTGTATTTTCGCCTCTCACTGTTATATCATTTGTAGTAACTATCGCCTCGTCCCAATCATTCTTTGAACAGTAATCAAGATGTAAAACCGAATTTTTCTTTTCCGTATTTGAAAATTTATCATACAAATTTAATGTTGCCGATACTAATTTTTTACCGGCATACTTTGAAAGGTCAAAGCGAATCAATCCCAAACCTTTAATATCTTTCAATCCCGGCGAGCTTGATGTATATACATTTTGTGCTTGATTAATCTTCAATTCCTCGTCAGAGCCGTGTGCCGTTGTACTGTCCACAAGATATGTATCCGCATCGGCAGTAACAGTCACAGGTGCTGTCGTGGCTTTTACCGTAGGACGTGGTGTAAATAACGAAGTATCGGGATATGTCACTTTAGTGAATGACGTACTCGGTGCAAGGTAGTTTAACGTGTTGCCACCCGAATCTTTCGCCAAAGCCGCCGAACCTATATAATAGCTTGTATGAGGCGACTGGTTGTATCCGACATTCTGCCATGCTATTGCGCAACGATATTGACTGTCGTGCATAAGCGTTGTAAGTCTGTAATCAGTCGGAATAGTCGAAAAATAAATTCTCACACCGTCACCGTATCTAAGCACGATTTCTTCACGCCAATCACCGAAAAGGTCGGCTGTAAGACACGCATTTGACTTTGTACCGTTATTTATTGAACCCGGCAACGCTGAATTTTTACTGTTATAATAAATTCTTTCCGCACCGCTTTTTATACTGTATTTTACAAGTTTATTTCCGTCAAGCAATTCTCGTCCCAAATCACCGTCCCAATAAACTGCAAAATTCTCCATATTGCTTCCATGGGAATTAGGTATATCTCCTACTTTTTCACCTGCTTGATTATATATACCGTCAGCCGCTACCGACCAGAACAACGAAAGATTACCGCTTGACAGTGCATATTCATCATCGACATTATCCATAATACCTCTGCCTATATCTCCCTGTGCGGCTTGTAGCATAATATCACCATTATATCTCTTTATATCTACCGCATATGGAATTGTGTCATCATTGTGCTTACCTGCCTCGTGTGCCATAAATATTTCTTGTTTTCCGTCGTTATCAAAGTCCGAAACGTGTTCCGCATCACCATGTCCTCGACCGTCATACGTCAAAACAGTTCCGTTATTGTCAAGAACCGCACTGCCGAAAATAATCTCGTCATATCCGTCATTATCCACGTCAGCTACCGATACACTGTGTGCACCTTGTGCATAAAGCGTTTTGTTTGGATTATTTTTACTTGTACCGTCTGCATATTTTACGGTACAACCTGTACCGCCATTTTCTTCTGTCGGTGTATTAGTTGAAAGCCATTGTTCTTTAAGGTCTGTGCCATCCCAAGTATATGCCGCCGCATACACATATGTATAATATCCTCTTGTCATTACAACACTCGGGTGTACACCGTCAAGATATGCCACCGCTGCAAGGTATCTTTCACTTCTGTTTGCATAGCTGTCGCCCCATTCGGAAGATGTCAAAATGCTTCTCGGCGGGTCAAAATCAACAGTCTGCATTGCCGCACCTGTTTCACCGTTAAATACAGTTAAATACTCCGGTCCGCCATCCTTGCCCATAAGCAAACCGGATGAATTTCTGTAATCTTTTTTATCGTCACCCTTGGTTATATTTTTTCCTGCTTTTGAGACATAATTACCCTCACCGTCTTTTGAGCCCGGTGCTGTTTTTAATATGACTTCCGACTTACCGTCACCGTCAAAATCATAGACCATATATTGAGTATAGTGCGCACCCGCGCGGATATTAACTCCCAAATCTATTCTCCAAAGAAGAGTGCCGTCAAGCTCATATGCGTCCAAATACACATTGCCCGTATAACCCTTAACGGAATTATCCTTTGAATTAGACGGGTCCCATTTTACGATGTATTCATATTCTCCGTCACCGTCAAGGTCGCCCACACTCATATCGTTTGCGGTATATGTATATTCTTCATCTGTTGGCGTCTTTCCTCCGTCAGGAACTTTAAATGCAATGTCTTTATATGCCACAGAACGACCTTTATATGTTGTGTTGGTTGTCCAAACATCAACTGCTGTTTTTCCGACTATTGTTTCCCCTTTCGGTACAACGATATACTTATTATCCGCCGTACCTTTTGAATCGGTATAACAAGTTGCGTCATGTTCGCCTGTTGTATATATTTTTTCGCCGTCACGGTATATGTCAAATGCTTGATTTGTCAGACTTTCCGTACCCAAAAGTCGCCACGACAAATATACACCGCCGTTTGTTTTAACGGCAACAGTGCCTCGATCAAGTTTTTCCATTACTCGTTTTTCAGTAGTTGAATTTGTGTCGGCATATGACGTCAACACCGGTATTGACGCAACTGATGTAACCATTACAGCTGCCGTCAAAAATGCGGTTAATTTTTTTAACATAGTTTTTTTTCCCTTACTCCAAACGGCTCCAATATCTCTCTTGAGCCTCTTTTTTCATTATAAACTTTAATGAATAAAAATTCAAGAAGAGAATGAAAAATTTGCTGATTTTTATACTAAAAAAGCTGAATTTGAATATATCCAAATTCAGCTTTTATGCTAATTTCCGCATTCAATACTTATTTCGTTAAACACTGTCAAATAATCATTTATTGTCTTATTATCTTTTTCCGCACCCGAAACATCCATAATAGCCTCGCCGTTATGCATCATAACAGTTCTTGTGCCATGCTCAACCGCGTGACGAAGATTATGCGTTACCATAATGGTTGTTATGTTCTTTTCATGAACAATCTTATCCGTAAGCATCATAACCGTATCAGAAGATTTAGGGTCAAGCGCGGCTGTATGTTCATCCAAAAGCAACAAATCAGGTCTGATCATAGTCGCCATAATAAGTGCAAGCGCCTGTCTTTGACCACCCGAAAGTGAGCCTGCAAGGGTTGAAAGTCTGTTTTCAAGTCCCATACCCAAAAGTTCAAGCTGTGAACGGTAAAAGTCTTTTCTCTGACGGTTGAGTCCAAACGAAAGTCCGAAATTCTTACCCTTATTATCTGCGATAGACAGGTTTTCCCATATAGTCATTGACGGACAGGTTCCCATTGCGGGATTTTGAAAAACTCTGCCTATTCTCTGCGCACGTTTAAAGTTTTTCAGCTTATTAAGCTCCTTACCGTCAAGCAAAACACTTCCGCTGTCAATCGGCATATCGCCCGAAATGACGTTTAACATAGTCGTTTTTCCCGAACCGTTTGAACCGATAACTCCGACAAAATCACCGTCGTTTACGGTTATGTTAAAGTCCGAAAAAAGCACCTTTTCATCAATAGTTCCTTGATTAAAAGTTTTATAAATGTGAGAAAGTTCAAGCATTTTTCTTCACCCCAACTTTCTTCTTTTTAAGCAAAAATTCGTCTACGCAAAGTGTTGCGATAAACAAAATCGTAATCATAAGGTTTGTATCCTGTGAACGCAAGCCTGCGGCAAGTGCGATTGAAATACAAGCCTTATAAATAATCATACCGAAAAGCACGCCTGTTGTAATTCTAAGGAATTTAATTTTCTTAAATATAGTCGAGCCGATAATAACGGCGGCAAGGCCCATAACAACAGTACCCGTACCGGAAGCAACATTAAACGCTTTGCCGTATTGGCAGTACACCGCACCGGCAAGCGAAACAAGTCCGTTTGCAATCGCAAGACCGATAATTTTAATCGTTCCCGGATTTTGTGCAAGAGTGATTACAAGTCCCTCATTATCTCCGACACTTCTTAAAAGAAATCCCGACTTTGTACGCATATACCAATCAAGTGCAAACTTTGCGATAAGCGTAATCACAAGGATAACCACAAGTTTAGAGTACAATGCAAAGTGACCGTTTCCGAAAAGGAAAGCTGTCTGTGAGAAAATAGTCGTTGTATCCATACTTAGAAAATCCGACGCTTTTCCGACTATTCCGTAATTTATCGAATAAAGAGCCGTCATAGTAAGAATACCGCAAAGAAGATTGCGTATTCTGAGTTTTACGTTGAAAATTCCCGTAAACATACCGGCTATGCACCCTGCGGCAAATGCCGCAAGCAATGCAAGCCACGGATTAAGACCGTTATTAATCATCACAAAGCATATAGCTATTCCGAGAGGGAACGTACCGTCTACAGACAAATCGGGGAAATCAAGAATGGTATAGGTGATATACACACCCATAGCCATTATTCCATATATCAGTCCCTGCTCAAGTATTCCGACTATCAGTCCTTCAATCATGATTCAGACGGAGCGTTTTTGACCTCAGCTCTGTCTGTGATTGACTGCGGTATTGTTACTCCGATTTTTTCTGCGGCGTCAGTGTTGATAGTAATTTTACTTTCTGTAAGAGTTTCGTAAGGGATATTCTTAATGTCCTCACCCTTTAGCACTCTTGCAGCCATAATGCCTGCTTTTTTACCAAGTTCAATGTAGTCGATACCGGCTGACGCGATACAGCCGTTTCCGACTTGTTCTTCTTCACTGCCGAATACAGGAATGTTTTTAGCGGTTGCCTTTTCAAGAAGTATAGGCAAGTTTTCAACAACTGTGTTGTCTGTCATATTTGAGATACAGTCAACTTCGCTTACCAAAAGGTCTACTGCCTGTGGAATTTCAGCGGCATTTGTAATACCCTTTTCAACAAGTTCAAAACCGTATTCGCCTACTTTTTCCTTATATGTTTCTATTGTAGAAACAGAATTTGCTTCACTTGTTGTGTAAAGTATACCAATTTTCTTTGCGTCAGGCAACATTTCACGGATAAGCTTTAACTGTTCGTCAACAGGCAACATATCGCTTACACCTGTAATTCCGTCCATTGCCTGTGTATCGCTTTCTGCAAGCTTTGCGGCAACAGGGTCTGAAACTGCGTTAAAGATTACAGGAATTTTTGCCTCGTAAGCCGCATTGTAGCAAGCCTGTGCAGACGGTGTTGCGATACCGCATACAAGGTCCATACCTTGTGAAACAAATTGCTGTGCGATTTGTGTATTTGTTGAGTCGTCACCCTTTGCAGATGATTCTGTAATATCATACTTGATACCCTCTGAATCAAGTCCCTGCTTAAAGCCCTCACGGCAGTTATCAAGCGACGGGTGGTCTGCGTATTGAAGTACGCCGATTTTGTATGTATCCGAAATATTTACGTCTGTTTCGCCGTCAGCACCGCCGATTTGCGAGCCTCCGCAACCTACCAAAGAAACGGCACATAGTGCGGCTGTTAGTCCCATTGCAATAATCTTCTTTAAATTTTTCATTTTACATCTTCCTTTCTTTTTTGCAAGAAAAAACAGAAAAACCTCTCAGACAGATAAGTCCGAGAGGCATAAAAATCATATTAAAATATGCTCTGTCTGTTCTAATCTCATCTAATCTGTGTTATATTATACTAAACTTTACTGCCATTTGTCAATAGTAAAAACAAATTATCTGAAATTAAGCGTAGAAAGTCCGAGCGGTGTCGAATATTCAATCAACTTATTCTCTATTTGAGTCTTTCTGTCACCCTCAGCTATTGCCGGCTGATAGTCGTTATACTCATCATGACCCGAAATTGTTGCGGGAATAAGCGTCATATTATCGTCCTCCTGCATAACCCCGTCAACAAACGTAAATGTCTGTCTGTATATAACTGTGTCCTTGTCCGCCGGATTATTGTTACCGCCGAAACAGAAGTTACCTAAGCTGTACGCTATATATTTACCGTTGTATTTTTCAATACCCTGTAAAACGTGAGGGTGTGTTCCCAAAACAAGGTCTGCACCTGCGTCAATCGCCTTGTGTGCAAGCTCAATTTGTGTATCGTTCGGAGCGGTAGCCTTTTCTTCGCCCCAGTGAATACTTACTATAACAAGCTGTGCACCAAGACTTTTAACCGAACCGATAACATTTTCAAGTTTTGCCGCCTCTGTTTCGTCAAGTGCGTCAATTCCGACAAGTCCGACCGATATTCCGTTTACATCTCTTATCGCGGTATTCGTACCTATAAAATTGGAGATACCGGCCTCATTCAAATATTTTATCGTGTCCGAAAGACTTACGTCACCGTAATCGGCACTGTGGTTATTTGCAAGGTTTGCCGCCTCAACGCTTGACGATGTAAGTATCTGCACATATTCAGGCTTACCTCTGAAAGCAAACTGCTTATCCTGTCTTGTTCCTTGATTTGACAAAGTACCCTCAAAATTTACGATAGTTAAATCGTCCTCCGAAAATATCGGTGCAACATTTTTAAAGAAATATGAATAATCGCCGTTTAAAGACTCGGCAACCGATTTAAAGCTGCCGTTTGGGTCTGCGTTTATGTCAGTTGCCAACGTACAGTCGCCGACAGCCGTCATTGTGACCGTCTGTACGGTAGGTGTATATTCTTTTTCAGCCTTTTTTTCTGCACGTTTATTAGATGTAAATGCAAGTACGGTGGCAGATATGAAAAGAATCACCGCCAAGCATATAGTTACCTTTCGTATACTCATTTATAATCTCCCAAGTTATTTTAATCAACAGTTTAATTTTATTCTAATGCAACTGTTTTGTCAATATAAAATTTAACCGTTTGGTTTAACAATCTTTTTAATTTTTTGTTTTAATGTTAAATACGCAAGTTTTGCTTTTGACGTTTGCTTTGCTACATCTGCGTTTGCATGAGCATTTATCATTTCGGTAAATTTTTGTGCCATCAAGTAATACACACGTTTTTTATAATGGTTTACACTGTCGTTAAAATCATCATCGGACGTTATATATTCATTCACATCAAACAACGTCACGTTTTTGCAGCCGTCAAATTCTTTCCGTACCGCCGCATTATATTCCTTGTGGTCATTGTGCCTGTTCACCCAAGCCTCCAGCTTATTATCCTTGTACTCACGTTCGCAGCCAAGCAAAATAACAAGTTCCGTATCAGATTTGATATGCTCATAGATAAACCGCAGATTTTCCGCCGTCTGCTTTGGTGTAAGTCTGCCCAAAAATTCATATTCTTCCGCAATCTTCTGCAAATCCTTTTCTTTAAAATCACAATTTGCGGTATAAACTTCTTTATTAATATACTTTTTCCACATAGCCTTGTCGGTAAGCGGATAAATATACTCACCAAACGCAAAAACAGCATCGTTGTTTTTATTTCGATACACGCCGAGATTAGCGTCAGTCAAAATACTTATAAAAATCATTCCGTACTTATTTTTATAAATGCTGTCCGAGTACATTTGGCTGTCGCATATCGGAAGTTTACAAATTTCGGCTGTTTCTTCGTCTGTAATCGAATAGGCATTTACAATTTGCGAAGTATGGTTCATACCCTCAATCGCAACACCGAGCGACTGTTTTTCGCGGCTCACATACGTGAACTCACAATCGAATATATCCTCATTTTTTATGAACGAAAATATTTGATTTAAGTCGCAAGGCCCTTTTATAAGCACCTTAAAACCGGTATTTTTTATGTCCTCAAATTCATTATCCGTCTTTACGTTATCTTGATTTATCCACGTTACAGTCGGCTCGTTTTTGCCGATTTTAACCGACACGTCACCTACAATATCAAGTTTCGGACAACCGATTTTTTCATATGTATATTGCTCAATCCCCATACCGAGCGTACGGCACGAAAACAGAAAATGCACAAGCGTATTATCCTTTACGGCATAAAAGCCGACAATTCCGTATTCACCGTACTTGTCATACGCCGTTATATATTCACATTTCGCATTTTCATCTTCAAACAACGCTTTAAGTTCGTCTTTCGTTGAACGCACTTTCGTAAAATTAAGCTGATTTGCACGGAATATAAGCTCATGCAATCTGTCAATGTGTTCCGCACAATCCGAATGAAAATCAACGTGGATATTGCTTTGTCGCAAAAATTCTTCATTTGAGCCGATACTCTTTTTAATCTTATTTTTCTTTTCAAGCACCTTGTAACTTTCAAGACGTGATAATTTTTCGTCATTCTTATCAAGCATTGAAACCGCCGCATAAAGTTCACCGATTTTATCGGGCAGCATTGTCATAATATCGGGGCAGAAAAACTTTGCCTCCTCCAAATTCAGCTTATTATCGTCAATAAAAAGTACATTACAAGGTCTTAAATTCATACTTTCGACAGTATCTTTAATCCTCTGACCTTTCGGCTCCCAATTAATCGAATTGAACACGAAATAGTTATCCAAATCCCATTCTTTCAGCTTATCGATACACGGCTTTTCATCATTTTTGGAACAAATCGAATTGACAATTCCCTTTTTTGAGGATAACAAAACAAGGTCGCAAGCCTGCTTAACAGGTGCGACCTTTTGCTCTGAAATAGTACCGTGCCAAAAGGTTTCGTCAAGGTCCCATATAATCAATTTGATTTTAGATGCGTCCATAACAAATTCCCCCTTGGGTTCATTTTAATTATTTCAATATAATATCTTCTCTTGAAGGACCGTTAGAAACAATCTTAATAGGCACTTCAAGTTCTTTTTCAACAAATTCGATGTACTTACGGCAATTTTCCGGTAAGTCCTCATATTTCTTGATTCCTCTGATGTCAGTTTTCCAACCCGGAAGAACTTTCAAAACAGGCTTTGCTCTTTCAAGCTTGTTTGTTGTAGGGAAATCTCTGATAACTTCACCGTCAACTTCATATCCCACACATACAGGAATTTCATCAAGATAACCAAGTACGTCAAGTACAGTAAATGCAACTTGAGTTGTGCCCTGTACACGACAGCCGTAACGTGACGCAACACAGTCGAACCAACCCATACGTCTCGGTCTGCCTGTTGTAGCACCGAATTCACCGCCGTCACCGCCGCGTCTTCTAAGTTCGTCAGCTTCTTCGCCGAATATTTCCGAAACAAATGCACCTGCACCAACTGCTGATGAATATGCTTTTACAACTGTGATTATGTCTGTAATTTCATACGGAGGAATACCTGCACCAACCGCACCGTAACCGGCAAGAGTAGATGAAGAAGTTGTCATCGGATAAATACCAAAATCAGGGTCTTTCAGTGAGCCAAGCTGACCTTCCAAAAGAATTTTCTTACCTTCTTTGATTGCGTTGTGCATAAATGCAACCGAATCAATCACATACGGCTTAATCATATCGGCATATTCCATAAGTGTATTGAAAAGCTCGTCTGCGTCCAATAGCGGTTTATGATAGATATGTTCAAGCATAAGATTTTTTACTTCGATTACGTTCTTAATCTTTTCCTTTAGTCTTTCAGGCTCGAAAAGTTCCCAAACCTGAAAACCGATTTTTGAAAATTTATCTGAGAAGAACGGTGCTATACCTGACTTTGTAGAACCGAACTGACGGTCTGAAAGTCTTTCTTCTTCGTACTGGTCAAACAACTTGTGATAAGGCATAAGAACCTGTGTTCTTTCTGACACAACAATGTTCGGCTTCGGAACACCACGTTTTACGACCTCGTCAATTTCCTTTATAAGTTCAGGAATATCAAGTGCAACACCGTTTCCGATCATATTTGTTACATTCTGATTGAATGAACCTGACGGAAGAAGATGCAATGCAAATTTTCCGTATTCGTTTATAATAGTGTGACCTGCGTTTGCACCGCCCTGAAATCTGATTACGATGTCACTGTCAGCAGCAAGCATATCTGTAATCTTGCCCTTACCTTCATCGCCCCAGTTTGCACCAACTATTGCTTTTACCATGTATTTGTCCTCCTATGCTAACCAAGCGTTTGCCTGATTTTTAATTTCATAACTTATTTTTCAATTACAAGCTCAATGCGTGTTGTTTTACCGGAAATTGTTGTTTTCGCCTCTTGAGCGCTCCATGTATAATCTGTGCCTTGGAATGCTCCGCCGAATCTGTCAACTTCACTGCCGTTTTCATCAAGGCACCTAAATTCAACCACAACCAAACCACGACCTTCAAGATATGTTTGAAGTGTGTATGTTATATCATAGTTGCCGTCCGAATTTTTTACCGCGTCAAGAATTTTAAATTCTTTCATATAACTTGCATACTGCTCATTATCGGCGTTATATTCGATTGTATTAACTGAATTGACAGGCGTTTCTGTCGGTGACGGTGTCGGCACGTCAGTATCTGTATTATTGTCAGAATTGCTTTCAATAATAACAGTTTGACTTTCGCCGTCCCACTCTACCTTACAGCCAAAACACTCCGAAACCGCACGAACGGGAACAAGCGTACGTCCGTCTATAATCATCGGAGGTACATCAAGTTCAATATCGTTTGATGTCGGCAAGTTCGCCTTAACCGACTCCTTATGAATTGTCTTGTCACCCACACGCATACTGATATAAAACAAATCAGTATCCGAACGTCTTGCGTTAATAGTCTGAGTTTCCTCTTCCCACTCAACATCTGCGCCCAATGCCTCGAATATCACACGCATAGGCACAAGTGTACGTTCGTCTATAATTTGCGGCTGAACGTCAAATTCAAGCGTTTTGCCGTCAAGTATCACTTTAATATTATCCTCGCAGTGTACGGTCACAAACGACATCGCAGCCATACAAACCGCAACAAGGCAAGATATAATTTTCTTCATATAAATACCTCTAAATTTATATTTCAAATAGATCAGACGTTAATTTCAACTTCAATACCAAGTAAATCCTTGTTCTTTTCAAGAACAGGCTCAACGTAATCCTTTAAGAAATCTTCAACCTGTTGCGGAGCACGTCCGACAAAATTTTCAGGTTTCATAACAGCATTAATTTCTTCCAAAGTCAAACCGAATGCAGGATCGCCGGCAATAAGTTCGGCAAGGTTGTTTTCCTTACCCTCCATTTTAACAGTCTTTCCCGCCTCCATAGAATATACTCTGATTTTTTCGTGTAGATCCTGTCTGTCACCGCCTTTTTTAACGGCGTCCATCATAATATTTTCAGTAGCCATAAACGGAATTTCACGCATAAACTGCTGATTGATTACTTTATCATATACCACAAGCCCGTCAACAACGTTGATGTACAAGCTGAGAATAGCGTCTACTGCAAGAAAAGCCTCAGGAACTGAAATTCGCTTATTTGCACTGTCATCAAGTGTTCTTTCAAACCATTGCGTTGATGCAGTGATTGCCGGATTAAGTGCGTCTACTATTACATATCTTGCAAGAGAGCCGATTCTTTCACTTCTCATAGGGTTTCTCTTATAAGCCATTGCCGATGAACCGATTTGCGACTTTTCAAACGGTTCTTCAATCTGCTTTAAGTGTTGAAGAAGTCTGATGTCATTTGAGAACTTGTACGCACTCTGTGCGATAAGGCTCAATGTGTTAAGCATTTGAGAGTCAAGTTTTCTCGGATATGTCTGACCGCTTACAGGGAATGATTCTTCATAACCCATTTTTTCGGCAATCTTCTTGTCAAGCATTTTACATTTTTCATGGTCACCCTCAAAAAGTTCAAGGAAACTTGCCTGTGTACCCGTTGTACCCTTACAGCCCAAAAGCTTTGCCTTTGAAAGCTGATAATCAACGTCCTCAAGGTCCATAAGCAAATCTTCAAGCCACAATGACGCACGCTTACCTACTGTTGTAGGCTGTGCCGGCTGAAAATGAGTAAATGCCAATGTCGGCAAATCCTTATATTCCTTTGCAAACTTTGCAAGCTCTCCGATAAGACATACAAGCTTTTTCTTAACAAGCTGCATAGCCTCTGTCATTATGATAATATCAGTGTTGTCACCGACATAACAACTTGTTGCACCCAAGTGAATAATAGGCTTTGCGTCCGGACACTGTACGCCGTATGCGTAAACGTGTGACATTACATCGTGACGAACTTCCTTTTCACGAGCCTTTGCAACATCATAATTAATATCGTAAATATGCTCTTTCATTTGAGCAATCTGTTTGTCTGTTATATCAAGTCCAAGTTCTTTTTCACTTTCTGCAAGTGCAATCCAAAGTTTTCTCCAAGTTGAGAATTTCTTGTCCGGAGAAAAAATGTACTGCATTTCCTTTGACGCGTAACGTGAGTTTAACGGACTTTCGTAAGTATTTGTTGCCATTTCATTTACTCCTCTGAATTTTTTATAAGACCGAAGAAAATCGCTTTGATTTCCGCTTTGCAGTCGACGGTGCCGTACATATGCACTGTCCTCGGCAAAAAGCGGTGAGCCGGGCAATTTAATTCGGTCTACACTTAATTATAGTCCAAGACGTTTAAATACCTCTGCGTATGCTTCTTCAACATTGCCCATATCACGTCTGAAACGGTCTTTGTCAAGTTTTTCGTGAGTTGTAGCGTCCCATAGACGGCAAGTGTCAGGTGAGATTTCATCAGCCAGAATAATCTGACCGTCAGGAGTTTTACCGAACTCAATCTTGAAATCAACAAGTTCTATATTAACACTTTCAAAATATGCTTTTAGAACATCATTTACTTTAAAAGTAAGGTCAGCAATAGTATCAAGATCCTCTTTAGTAGCGGCACCGATAGCGATAATCTGATAATCGTTAATCATAGGATCGCCAAGGTCGTCGTTCTTTAGACAGTATTCCAAAGTTGTGCAGTTTAATTTCTTGCCTTCTTCAACGCCGAAACGCTTTGAAAAACTACCTGCCGCAATATTTCTGATGATTACTTCCAAAGGTACGATTTCTACTCTCTTAACAACAGTTTCTCTGTCTGAAATTTCTTCAACAAAGTGAGTAGGGATACCGTTCTTTTCCATAATTTGCATAAGGAAGTTTGACATTTTGTTGTTCACAACACCCTTACCTGCAATTTGACCTTTTTTAAGACCGTTAAATGCAGTTGCGTCATCTTTGTAATCAACGATGTAAAGATTTTCGTCATCAGTTTTAAAAACCTTCTTTGCTTTTCCTTCGTAAAGCTGTTCCATTTTCTTCATATTTATCAGTTCCTTTCCTGTAAACATAATTTTACTTCTATATTATATTATAAACCGCCGATAAAATCAAGACTAATCAAAAAATATCGTAAATTTTAGAATAAAAAAGTATTTTGCAATGTGCGAAACCACCCCTCAGTCGGCTGTGCCGACAGCTCCCCTCTATGGGAGCCTTTCTTGCCTCTCCTGAGGAGAGGTGGCACGCAGTGACGGAGTGGTGGCATACGCACTCCTTATTAATCCCATCTTTTCGTAGGGGCGATCATCGGTCGCCACACACAACCACCCCTCAGTCGGCTATGCCGACAGCTCCCCTCTATGGGAGCCTTTTTTCTCTCCTTGAGGAGTGGTGGCAACACCCAAAATTAAATTTATACAAAATTAATCTAAATTTATTTCAAAAAACTATTGACAAACAGAAAAACGTCTGTTATAATGAACTCATAAATCAGTAATGATTATCATTATTGATTTTGAAGGAGTGAAATGTATGAAGTATTCAAAACAGCGTGAGGCACTTCTAACGCTGCTTAGAAGTACACGCTCCCACCCGTCGGCTGATTGGCTGTACGAAAATCTGCGTAAGGAATTTCCAAACATCAGTCTTGGAACTGTATACAGAAACCTTGCACAGCTTGCGGAAAACGGAGATATTTTAAAAATCATTACCTCCGCAAACAAAGAGCATTTCGACGGTTTTGTCCACCGACACTTCCATTTCGTATGTAATAAGTGTGACAAAATATACGATGTTGATTTAGACGGTATGGACAAGATAAAAAATCAAGCGGCGGAAAAATTAAATGCAGATATAGAAGACTATTCGCTTATATTTTACGGTATCTGCGAAAATTGTAGTAGTAAAAAAAATAATTAATTCTAAGGAGGAAATTTATTATGAAAAAGTATGTATGTCCGGTATGCGGTTATGTTCACGAGGGTAACGAACCACCTGAAAAATGTCCACAGTGCGGTGTTCCGGGTTCAAAGTTCACTGTTATGGAAGAGGGTACTGCACTAAACTTTGTATGTGAACACGTTATCGGAGTAGGCGCAAAGGATCAGGTTGAAGCTGATGTTTACGAAGGTCTAAAGGCTAATTTTGAAGGCGAATGTACAGAAGTCGGTATGTATATCGCAATGAGCAGACAGGCAATCCGCGAGGGTTATCCTGAAATCGGCGAATTTTATATGAGAGCCGCTTTGGAAGAGGCTGAACACGCTGCAAAATTTGCTGAACTTCTTGGTGAAGTTGTAACTCCGTCAACAAAGAAAAATCTTGAACTTAGATCAGAGGCTGAGTGTGGTGCAACAGCAGGTAAACTTGAACTTGCAAAGAGAGCAAAAGAACTTGGCTACGACGCTATTCACGACACAGTTCACGAAATGGCAAAAGATGAGGCAAGACACGGAAAAGGCTTTGAAGGTATGTTAAAGAGATACTTCGGTTAATCTCTAAAGCCGCGTAAAACCTAATAAAATTGGATATTTTACAAGAGCTTGTTCAATCACGAACAGGCTCTTTTTCTTTGCTTTTTTAACCTCAAATTGTGGCGTGATTGTGGCGCGAGCCTTAAAAAATCATTGAAAAACTTTGTCCAAAAAGTTTGCCGAAAATTTTTATTGATTTAGTGAGGGAATAAACCGCGCAAGGCAGCTGTAAGGCGCATTTGTTTTCGTTTTCCCGAATTATCGCCGCCCCCCTATGCAGATATTATGCCGCCACAAATATCTTTTTCTTCTGGAACACAAAAGGCGGCATATTGCCGCCTCGTGAAATTTATTAATATGCAACACCAAAATCACTAAGTTTTACATCAAAGTTATTAATTTTTAAATACTCATCAATATAGGATAGTCCTGAATTTAAAAGAGAAATTGCATTTTGTTCTGAATTTGACGGTACGTTTCCTCCTGTTTTATAAAACTTATGGTCGGTGTTAGAAAACTTGCCTATTAATGATTGTTCCCCTGTTTTTGTCGATAACGTAATTATGCCTGTTGGCTGTCCATCTTCATCAAGCATTAAACTTGCATGTGTTGTATAAGTTCCAAAATCAACAGTATACATCATACTAATTTTGTTTGATTGTGTAGGCATATAAGCTATAAATATATCAGAATTGTTGCTTATTTGCTCTAAAACCGCATAAGTATCACGTTCTGCTATATAAGTACCATTGGCAATTATTTTATTTTTTAAATATTCATATCCTTTTATTCCATTCCATGTTTTGTTGCTTGTACTTGTAGATTGAGATGTCGTATTCGTATTCGTATTTACATTTGTATCAGATAAGTCTATATAAATACCTAAATCATTTAAAGTAGCTCCAGTGTTGGAAAGTAAATATCCCATGCCGAATAATTTTAAGTAAGAATTAAAAAGATTATGTTCTGTATTACCTAATTTTGCAGTCTTACCTAAATTCTTCGTTTCAGTTTCTACAAACTTATTAGTATTCTTATCAAAATATCCATAAATTTCAAATTCACTTAAACTATTTTTAACCATTTCACCAGCATAAAATTTGAGTGTCGGTTCGGTATTTTCCTTTATATCAATGTTTATAGTAGCTATGCCCTCATCATAAGTATCATTAGAGGACTGTCCTAAATACATATTTATTGTATTAGTATCTACATTATAGCTTAATTTTATTATTAAATTCTGTTTTAGCAAAAGATCGCCGTTATCTATAAAAACATAATATTCTTCGTCCTCAGTTTTTACATTTTGTGTACCATTTGTTAGTATATAATTTTTTACTTTATTAAAAGCATTTTCAGATGTAACTATATCAGAAACAGGTGTCGACACTATATTATCGGAAGAAATGGTAACAGTCCTTGTATCTCCATTCCAATCTACTTTTGTTTTATACGCTTCTGAAATTGCTCTGACAGGTACAAGCGTTCTATCGTTTACAACACAAGCAGGAGAATCAAGTGTAACAGCGTTATCATTTACATACATTGTATTACTATCAATAGTAAGTTTAATGGTTGTATCACCTTTTGTTGATGTAACGGTTTTTGTTTCTTGATTCCACTCTACACTTGCGCCGAGAGCTTCAAATATAGCACGCAGAGGAACCATTGTTCTGTCATTTATAATTTGCGGCGGCACATCAAAAGATAATATGTTACCGTCAAGTTTTACTTTGATGTCTTTTTCTTTTACATTGTTATTGCTATCATAAAAACTTTTTATGCCATGATAGTCAAATAAACATCTATGTATAAGCGTTACTGGATGTCCTTCTACTGGCTCAACATATTGTATATTTATGCCGGCTGTTGCACCATTTAAAACACTATATTTTCTTGTTGATAAAAATCCCTCATCAGAGCTATAAAAAACAAGATTTTTTTCTTCATTAGCGGCTACAGTATATTGTTTTGAACCGTCCGAAGCATACCAAGAATGATTTTCACATACCATATTACCTACTATTATTTCTTTTCCTGTTTTGTTTTTTACTCTTACTATAAGACGGCTAACTTTTTCTCCTGTATCATCACCCCTCAAATATAATTCAATATTATTTTCATTTATAACATCATCTTCCTCTAATGTACCTGCGAATGAAATTATAGTATTAAATGATAAAATAATTGATAAAATTAATACTATGCTTAAAAATCTCTTTTTCATTTAAAATTACCTCCTAAATTTTATATATTGATTTAGTTAATTGATAAGCGATATTTCTTCCGAATTAGTAATCGGTTGCATATCGTTTATCCATACAAATATCTTTGCATATTGTGCATTGCTGTTTTTGTCTACTGAAATCACTGTATTATTATATAATTCTAATGGCACTTTATTTGCATTCAGTAAAATACCACTATTATCATATATGGCTACATAAACATTACAGCCTATATATGGTTGTTCAACATCTATTGTAAAATTCCATTGGTTTTCTGTTTCTTTCTTTGTTATTGTCGGGTTTGTAATCGTTATATCTTCAGGCGCAAATAATGGCGAATTATAATTAATAGCGTTTATTAAATTTTCATTGTCTGTTCCGATATAAACTTCTTCTAAATCTGTTTCACTTCCTTCATATTCAGTTGTTGCTATTGACGAACAATTTTTAAATGCTCCGTTTTCTATTTCTACTATGCTTTTGGAAATAAATACCTTGTTAAGTTTATAGCAATCAGAAAAAGCATTTTCTAAAATATTTTCAACTTTATTTCCTAATATTAAAGTTTGTAAATTTCCGCAATTACTAAATAAACTGTCAGGTATTTTTGAAGAATTATAGTTTATTAGCGCCAAGTTTTGACAGCCTGTGAATACATCTGTTCCAAAATCCTGAATATTGTTGCCAACTGTTAAATTTTCTAAATTACTACAGTTGTAAAATGCTTGATTTCCTATTTGTACAGTACTATCTGGAATATTTATATCTTTTATATTTAGACAATTCTTAAAAGCAGATGTATCAATACTTTCTGTATTACTCGGAATATTGACTGCTGACAAGTTTGTACAATTTTCAAACGCATTGCAATTGATTTTTTTTACGGAATCAGGTATGTATATTGTTTTTATACTATCGCATCCGTTAAACGCATAAGGAGGTATTTCAGTTATTTTGTTTGAAATATCTATTGATATTACTCTTTTATTATTTTCATATAATTTAGACGCATAATACATAGGGCATGATGTGTAATCATATATTCCGTTTGAATTCTGAGTTTCAAAATCTATATTTAAGTATGAATTTATATCAGCAACAGTTACCTTATCAAGATTTGAGCAACCTGAAAAAGCCTCATATCCTATTTTTTTAACACCATTACCTATTGTGATATTTTTCAAGTTGCTACAGCTTTTAAACATCTGATAAGAAATCTCTTTAATACCATTACCTATTTTTATATCTGTTAAATTTTTGCAATTATAAAATGACTGTGCCAAATTTGAATTTACGCTTGTAACGCTGTCTGGAATATCAATGCTTTCCAAATTTACACACCCTGAAAAACTGCCAATAGCTTTTACGCCATTAGGAATAGTAATATTCCTTAAATTTGTCGAATTATTGAATGCACTGCTATGAATTTTTATTACACTTGCAGGAATTGAATATTCTGTATTTAATCTTCCTCTTGCATACTGTAATAATTCTGTCTTATTTTTGTTAAACAAATTACCTTCAAGGGAGCAATAAACTTTATTTTCTGCGTCAACGCTTATATACGATAAATTGTTACAGTTAAAGAATACACCGTCAGGAATAACATTAGTATCATCAAAAGGAGAAACACCAAATTTTTTAACTCCTTTTCCTATGCTTACATTTTTTAAATTAGTACAATAGTCAAATGCTCCAAAACCAACAGTCATTACGCTATCAGGAATAGTAATATATGATAGATTGGAACAATATGAAAAAGCGTATGCGTCTATTAATGTTACATTATTCGGTATATTTATATATTCCAAATTAGTACAGCCTTCAAATGCAAAGCATCCTATGGTTTGTAAATTTTTAGGCAATACAATCCTTGAAATATTTTTACAATACTCAAACGCACTTGAATCAATAGATGTTACACTATCAGGTATTGAAACTTGCTTCAAATTCGTGCGTCCGCTGAATGCTCCTTGCGCAATAGTTGTTACAGGAATACCATTTATTTTTTCGGGTATTGCTATTGCAGTTGAATAAAAATCGCTGTTTGTAATTGTAATCGCTGTTTTACTGTCATTTATTGTATATAACAGCATTCCTCGATAGTCATATTCTTCTGATTCTGCATTTGCGATAAGTGGCATAATAAATAATGCCGTTAAAATAAAAATAATACTTAAAAATTTCTTTTTCATTTTGGTGGGTTCCTTTCTATGTAATTTAATTTTTTTCGTTATAATGTTCACATTTTTGGGTACTACATTTTGTTTTATAATTACAGCTTTTGGAACATTTACATATGTAACTTCCACGTTTCCCCTCTACATAAATACATTTTGAAGGGTATCTGCGCTTATTATCCGTTGGTAAAAATTCTAAATGTGCTGATATTCCCTGCATTTGAGATACTTTTGTCATAATTTAAATTTCACTCCTCGCAATATTGCTAATTCCAATATTATTATAGTATAAACCTATCGCAAAGTCAAGCATTCCCAATATAATTATTTGTATAAACAATAATTATGGAGGGTAGTTATGAATAGAATTGCTGAATTACGAAAAGAAAAGCATTTAAACCAAATAGGGCTTGCAATGAAATTAAACATATCTCAATATATGGTAAGCGCATACGAAACAGGCAGACATCAGCCCGGTATTGATACCTTAATTCAGATGTCAAATATTTTTGGTGTTTCTGTTGATTATATTATAGGAAATACCGATATACGAACACCTGTTGAAAAATTTTTAAAGGATGGATTGACCTCTAATGAAATTGAATTATTAGATATATTCAAAGAATTAGATAATGAGAAACAACAAAAAGCATTAGGAATATTATTCGCCCTTAAATATTATGAAAAATAATCAAAAAGCGGTGGAATTGGAGGTGCGGACATATTCTTGGACTATTTTATGCTTATAATCCAAGGCTATGTCTGTACTCTACCAGAGAGATTTTTTATTCGTTTTGCGTTATACCAATTAATATAGCTGTTAAGCTCATTTATAAAATCTTCCATCGTAACACCTATCCACGAGCGTCCATAAATTTTAATCTATCGAAAAATCCTTCGCAAGCTGCATTATCAGGTGAACAGCCTTTTTATTAATTATTTAAGTATTCCGGTGTTTGTACTATAAGCAAATTTTAAATAAAAAAACATCATTGTCTATATTTCTATAAACAATGATGTTTTAATTTTTACTTATCCAACGGTTTCATTGTTGGGAACAGAAGAACGTCGCGGATGGCTGGGGAATCGGTAAGGAGCATACACATACGGTCGATACCGAAACCTATACCACCTGTCGGTGGCATACCGATTTCAAGTGCGCGCATAAAGTCTTCATCTGTTGTATTAGCCTCTTCATCGCCCTGTGCAAGAAGTTCTTCCTGTGCTTTAAAACGTTCTCTTTGGTCGATTGGGTCATTAAGCTCAGAATAAGCGTTTGCCATTTCCCAACCGTTCATAAAGAACTCAAAACGTTCAACGTAATCAGGGTTTTCAGGCTTTTTCTTTGTAAGCGGTGAAATTTCAACAGGGTGATCCATAACGAAAGTCGGTTGAATAAGGTGTTCCTCTGCATATTCTTCAAAGAACAAGTTAAGAATATCGCCCTTCTTATGCCTGTCCTCATATTCAACGTGATGTTCATCGGCAACCTTACGAGCCTCTTCAAGTGTATTAATTTCGTTAAAGTCAACGCCTGCGTACTTTTTAACCGCATCAACCATTGTTATACGTTCAAACGGCTTACCCAAATCCATTTCTATACCGTTATACACGATTGTAGTTGTGCCAAGCACTTCCTTAGCAACGTGGCGGTAAAGATTTTCTGTAAGATCCATCATACCGTGATAATCTGTGTATGCCTGATACAATTCCATAAGAGTAAATTCAGGGTTATGGCGAGTGTCAAGACCTTCGTTTCTGAAAACTCGTCCTATTTCATAAACCTTATCAAAACCGCCCACGATAAGACGCTTTAAGTAAAGCTCAAGTGAGATACGAAGCTTGAAATCTTCGTCCAATGCGTTAAAGTGTGTTTCAAAAGGTCTTGCGGCAGCACCGCCTGCGTTTGCGACAAGCATAGGTGTTTCAACTTCAAGGAAGTTTTGACCGTTAAGGTAGCTGCGGATTGACGCAATAATCTTTGAACGGTTGATAAATGTCTTTTTAACATCGGCGTTCATAATAAGGTCGATATATCTTTGACGGTATCTAAGGTCTGTATCTGTCATACCGTGGAACTTTTCCGGAAGCGGAAGAAGTGATTTTGAAAGTAGAGTGATTTTTTCGGCTCTTACCGAAATTTCACCTGTCTGAGTTGTGAAAACTTCACCCTCTGCACCGATAATATCGCCTATATCAAGCTTTTTGAAACGAGCGTATTCGTCCTCGCCCAAAATATCCTTTTTAACAAAAAGCTGAATTTGTCCGTCTATATCAGAAACGTGAACAAAACCGACTTTACCCATACCTCTCTTTGACATAATACGTCCTGCGATTGAAACAGTCTGACCGTCAAATTGAGATACTTGTGCCTTTATGATTTGTACTTCGTCACTGCCGCGTTTCTTTAATTCGCGGTCTTCCTCTGTATAGTTTTCTTTAAGTTGAGCAGATGTGTGTGTTCTCTCAAATTTTGTGATTTTAAATGGGTCACGTCCGTCATTTTGAAGTTCTGTAAGCTTATCTCTGCGGACTTGCAAAAGTGCCGATAATTGCTCTTGTGTTTGCTCTGTGTTTTCCATCTATTGAAAACCCTCCTTAAATCTAATTCTGAATATACTATATAATTATATACTATTTTTATTGAATTTACAATGACTTTTTGAGAAAAAAGTCATATTTTAAGCAGAAAACTGCGTATAAAATTATATTTTCCATTGACATAAGGGTGAGAATTATATAAAATACAGTTTAGAATATTACGGAACGGAGATTTTTAAAGTGAAAAATCCTACAGTAAAAAAGATATTTGCGTGCGTGGCTGTGCTTACCGTGTTGACAGGTTCGGCACAAGGTGCGTACAAAGTTGAAATAGATGACGATACATATGTATCGGACGAAGTATATTTTGCGCCTGTGTCAACTTGGGACGAAGTCAAGGCACAACGCATAAATTTAAAGCAAGGCAAGGTTTTGTTTTACGCGGGCAAAGAAAATGAGCCGTATAAAATCGCGGCGGAGGTTATGCCTCTGAACACGACAAACAAGAAAATTATATATAAATCCGAAGATATAACGATTGCGACAGTTGACGAAAACGGTGTTGTTACACCGACTGACAAAATAGGTGATACATTCATTGATATAAGGTGCGGAAACGCATTGTCAAAGTTGAAAGTAAGCGTTGTTAAGGGAGTAGAAGGCGTTGCAATGTCGCAAAGCGAAATGACATTGTATGCGGATAAGCCTATTACCGCAAAACTTACGGCTATGGTTTCGCCGACAGACGCGACTATACAAAAAGTCAGATGGTACAGTGACGACGAGTCGATTGCAACTGTGGACAGTGAGGGACTTGTATCGCCTTGCGGTGTCGGAACAACCGACATTTACGCAAAAACGGAGGACGGCGACTATACGGCAAAATGCACGGTTACCGTTACAACATGGGAAAAACGTAAAGAGGATATACCTGTTGTGTACACCGACTATGATATGACGGTTGATGAAATGGTTGAAGAACAAATGACCGCAGAACCGACTGTATTTACAAACGGTGTGTTCCCGGCGAGTGAGGAAAACGTTGAACAGTATGTAAATCCGGAAAATCTTGTGTCTGGATATGAAAAATATCAGTTTATGGATTTGAGTGTGTCAAACAATGTCGATTCCGCTACACTTTACACTTATTTAAAGGGTAAAGGTGTTTTGGACGGTCACGGCAGTGAATTCAAGAAAGCGGCTGATGATAACAACGTAAGTGAAGTATATCTTGTAATTCATTCGTGCCTTGAAACAGGTAACGGTTCGTCGGAACTTGCAAACGGTGTTGAATATAACGGCACAACGGTGTATAACTTGTTCGGTATCGGTGCGGTGGACGAATCACCGATTGACGCCGGTGCGGAATATGCCTATAAGCAAGGCTGGACGAGTGTAGAAAAGGCAATCGAGGGCGGTGCAAAGTGGATAAGTGAGAATTATATCAATAATTCCAAATACGGGCAGAACACTTTGTATAAAATGAGATGGAACCCCGAAAAACCAGCCGAACACCAATACGCAACCGATATTGCGTGGGCGTCAAAACAGGCAAAGAGTATGAGCAGTATGTTCGAGGCATTCCCAACGGCAAAGTATAAATTTGAAATTCCGAGATACAGCGGACAGGAAAAATTAGAAGTTAAGTAAATAAAAAAAACAAGTCACCTTTTGAAGTGACTTGTTTTTTGTTGTTTGTGATTAATTGTAGATTACGATAAGTTTTGCAGTACCCTTTGATGAGCATACAAGAACTTTTGAACAATCTTCGCCGTAGTTTTTAGCGTCTTTCAAATCGTTGATTGAAAGGTCTGTTGTTGTGTTATCGACATATCTGCTGATTTCATCTCTGTCTTCGTCCATACGAACAATCTTTGTTGACGCGTTGACTGTGATTTCTTCGTAATCGCTGTCGTCAAGAGTATATGTACCGTCAACATTTTCAAAACCTGTCTTTGTTACATAAATCTTCTTTTCGTCAGTAAGAACTTGGCTGATGTTGTACATACAAGCTCTTGAGTAAGGAACTGTACCTGTTGATGTGCTGTTGTAAACTTCGTCTTCGTCAGTACCGTTCTTTTTAAATCTGTAATCGAATTTGTATTTTTGATAATTATTATCTTCTGTAGGGTCTTGTTCTTCTTCCCAGTTGAACTTTTTACCGTCATATGTCTTGCCGTCAAGAACTTCTGCGATGTCTGCGAACTTAATGTTGTTTATACGTCCTTGTGCAAGCTGATCGCTGTCATAAGCGAATTGGATAACGTCACCGACTTGCACGTCTGCAAATTCTGTACGGTCATAAGTTGTCCATGCTTTTTCTGTGTTTGAACCTGCGAATACGCTGAATTGAAGAACTGAATCATCTTTTACTTCATTATATACGCTTTCAGGTAAAGTAGAAACGATTGAGAAGTTTGTATCTTTCTTAACTGATGTAAGTGTACCGTCATTTCCGTAAAGTACCAAAAGTCCGGCAACCTTTGATGAACTGATGTCGTATGCTTCTACATAGTATGTATCACCTGTTGTAAAAGCTGATGACGCGGTCTTTTTAGCATATTTTTCTCTTTGTGTTCTGTCTGCCGGAACATAAAGAACAACTGTTGAAGAGTTGATTGAAAATGCTGTTTTGCCGTTAAGTGAGAAACTGTTTGATGAATAAGTATACTTATCGGCAGCTTTGCACTTTGCGATTTGTTCTTTGTCGTCATTTTGAGTTTGAAGTTCATCAGATGTAAGAGCAACGATTTGTGTAACTTCACCGTTTGTTATTGTAACTCTTGCCGGTTGTGAAAAGCCTGTAAGTGTAGGAGTTTTTCCTGCACCGTAAATCTGATCTGCCAATTCTGTATCATCGTTTGTATAATCGGCTGATGCTTTTAGTTTGTCGATTATAAGTTCACTCTTGATTGATGCACCGTTGAACTTAACTTTATCCTTTACAGGATATGACGATGCACTGCTTGCCGAAACAGTCGGTGCATATGCAGTAATGTAAATCTTACCGCCTTCGTCACGGTCGATAAATGCGTTTGTGATGTAAGCGTAAGGAATTACGGCAGTCTGTTCAAGTGTTCCGAAAACGGCTGTGTTAAATGCGTCAAGATAGAATGTACCCGAAACGCCTGTTTTAAGAGTTTTGCCGTCTTTGTCATTTATGTATGCCTCACACTTGCTGCCGATTTTATATGATTTACCGCCGATTGTCATTTTATCGCCGTTTGAACCGATTGAAGTGATTGAACCCTTAACAGGATTATTTGTAACAAGAAGTGTGTAGTACGAACCGTCAAGGCTCTTTGTATAAAGAATTACATCGTTTGCGGAAATTGATGTAACAGGAATTTCCGAACCGTTCTTTGTGATTGTGTATGTATAATCAGACGCTTGAGGGTCAAGGATTAAGTAGTTACCTGTTACGAGCTTGTCTGTTATACGGTAATCTGTTGTTGTAGGAGTGGCATAAGCAACTATTGTGTCATAGTTGTTTATTTGGATCATATCTATTGTGCCGTCGTCACCGTTGTCTGTAAGTTTAACGTCACCGTAGATTGTGTAGTCTGTGTCAGGAGTAAGCCATTGTTCAAGTGCCTCTTCGCGTGAGAATGTTTCTTCCTGCTTTGTTGTCGGATTTGTAAGAGTTACGGTTTCGTTCTTTGCAACAAGTTTGCCGTTGTATCTTACTGTAAGTTCATCTTCTTTTAGTTTTACAGTCTTTAGCTTTGATGATGAATCATAGTATTTAAGTGAGTTGCCGGAAAAACTGTTTAAATCTTCATAATCTAATTTGATTTCAGAATTTTTTGTTGTTTCGTCGTCAATGATGATAAGCTTTCTGTCGTCCTTGTCTGTCAACTGTTCATAGTAAACTGTGATAGTATTGCCAAGATATTTGCTTATATCTGTAACGTTTGAAGTGAATTCCGAGAAGTCGATTTTTACAAGATCACTGCTGTCGTTCGGCAAGATAGCCATTTCACTTTCGTTAAGGTCTTGCTTGCAGTCCTCTGTCAGGTAATCTTCAACACCTACAAGAGTACCTTTTAGCTTTTTAACTTTTAGGTAGTCCTGCATAAGAGTTTTCTCTGTTGCAACCCAGTTGTAACCGTTGTTTTCGTATATAGGTATTTCAAGTGCATTGTAAAGTACCTGTGCAATCATACCTCTTGTTGCACCTTCACTGTAACCTGTTGAATTAACTTTCTTTGTAAGGTCAAGAGTGTTTGCCTGCTTAATGAAACCTTCCGGCCATTCGCCGAGATTTTCGGCAAACTGAACATAACCTAATGTACAAACTACCATTTTAAGAGCTTGTTCATAAGTTACAGGAGCGTCCGGAGCAAAAGTACCGTCGCCCATACCTGCGATTATGCCAAGGTTGTAGGCAGTTTGAATATAGTTCTTTGCCCAGTGTGAAGCGTCAACATCAGTAAAGTCTGATGAGTCGTATGCAAGGTCTTTGTAGCCAAGTATAAATACGATAAGCTTTGTGAATTCGGCTCTTGTGATTTGACCGTCAGGCTTGAAAGTACCGTCTTCGTATCCGTCAATAACTTTAAGCTTTGTTAAAGTTGTAATAGCATCTTTGTAAGTATTATCGTCACCTACGTCGCTGAATGCAGCAAAAACCGATGTCTGACATATGACGGAAAGTGTCATAATAAGTGATGTCAGAATTGCTGTTAGTTTTTTCATGAGTTATTCATCCTTTCGTTTTGAATTTAATGTAGTAATATTCTGATACTGATATTTTATCATTCTTTTATATATAAGTCAATTAAAATAATATATTTCACAATTGTGAATTTTAATAAAATTGTGTAAAAAAATTTATTTAACATTGCAATAATAAGAGGAAAGTGCTACAATATCTATTGACTGACATTTTTAATATTAGTTATATATAAATATGAAGAAAAACGTGGAGGAACATTTATGGATAATAAAAAGAAAAACCGTTCGCCGCTGAAAAATCCGTTGTTGATATTTTTGGTGATTTCGATTATTGCGACAGTTATTTTAAATATGGTAATGCTGTCGTTGCAGACACCGAAGAAACAGGAAATATCGTACAGTGAATTTTTGACTATGCTTGATGAAAATAAAGTTGACGAGGTTATTTTGCAGTCGGAGCAGATAGTCATATATGAAAAGTATGACGAATCACAGCCGATAACAACGCCTAAAACAACCGAGTTTATGAAGATGATGGGCATAGATACAGACGCGGTTATAGAACAGGCAAAGGAAAACAGCAGAAATGTGTATTATACGGGATATATTCCTGACGACAGACTTCTTGCGGATTTGGACAGTCACGGTGTGAAGTATTCTACTCCGATACAGCATAACAGTCCCATACTTGATTTCTTCCTTACATGGATATTACCGTTGGTAGTTATTTATTTACTGTTCTTTATTTTGACGCGTTCAATGTCGAAGAAAATCGGCGGTGGCGGCGGAATTATGGGAATAGGTCAGTCCAACGCAAAGATGTATAACGTAGAAAATGCGACAGGCGTAACGTTTGCGGACGTTGCCGGTCAGGAAGAGGCTAAAGAATCGCTTGACGAAATAGTCGATTATCTTCATAATCCGTCAAAATATCTTGCAATCGGTGCAAAACAGCCTAAGGGTGCACTTTTGGTCGGACCGCCGGGAACAGGTAAAACACTTCTTGCAAAGGCGGTTGCAGGTGAGGCGAAAGTGCCGTTTTTCTCACTTTCCGGTTCGGAATTTGTGGAAATGTTTGTCGGCGTCGGTGCGTCAAGAGTTCGTGACTTGTTTAAGCAAGCATCGGCAAAAGCACCTTGTATTATATTTATAGACGAAATTGACGCAATCGGTAAATCGAGAGATAATCAGATTAGTTCAAATGATGAACGTGAACAAACTTTAAATCAGCTGTTAAGCGAAATGGACGGATTTGATTCGTCAAAAGGACTTGTTATTTTGGCGGCAACCAACCGTCCGGAAGTGCTTGATAAGGCACTTTTAAGACCGGGTAGATTTGACAGAAGAATTATTGTTGAAAAGCCTGATTTAAAGGGCAGAGAAGATATTTTGCGTGTGCATATCAAGCACGTTAAAACAGAACCTGACATTAATCTTCACGAAATGGCACTTGCAACAAGCGGTGCGGCAGGTGCAGACCTTGCGAATATGGTAAATGAGGCGGCTTTAAGGGCGGTAAGATGTAACAGAAAGACCGTAAGTCAAGAAGATCTTATGGAGGCTGTTGAAGTCATAATCGCGGGTAAAGAAAAGAAAGACAGAATTTTGTCCGAAAAGGAAAAGAGAATTGTTTCGTTCCACGAAGTCGGTCACGCACTTGCAACGGCGGTACAGAAACATACTCAGCCTGTTCACAAAATCACAATCGTTCCAAGAACTATGGGTTCGCTTGGTTATACAATGCAAATGCCCGAAGAGGAAGAACGTTATTTGATGTCGAAAGACGAAATAGTTGACCAGATTACAGTGTTCCTTGCAGGCCGTGCGGCGGAAGAACTTGTATTCAACGTGCAGACAACAGGTGCGTCAAATGATATTGAACGTGCAACGTCACTTGCGAGAAATATGATTACGCAGTACGGTATGTCGGAAAAATTCGGTATGGCCGGACTTGAAAGCATACAGAATAAATATCTTGACGGCAGAAATGTTTCAAACTGTTCGGAGGAAACAAAGACAGATATTGATAAGGAAGTTGTACGCGTATTGAAAGAGTGTCACGAAAAGGCATTTAATATATTGAAAGAAAATCGTGACGCACTTGATGAAATCGCAGAATTTCTTATCAATAAAGAAACTATTACGGGCGATCAGTTTATGGAGATATTCAACCGTGTAAAAAGCGGCAGAGAAAATTCTGACAGTGATGCAGAAGAAAGTGCCGCAGTTAATGAAGAAAATGATAAAGAAGAATAACGGTACGTTCAAAAAGTGCTTTGCTCAAAGGCTTAGGGAACTGAGAAAAGAAAACGGCATAACGCAGGCGGGACTTGCGGAGAGAATGAATGTTTCGAGAACGTGTATCGCAAATTGGGAAAGCGGCGAGCGTATTCCCGAAGTGGCGGCGATAACATATCTTGCCAAACTTTTTAAAGTTCCCGTTGACTACCTTTGCGGCAGAACGGACGAACGGTACAGAGTGAAATTGCTTGATAATATCGACTTCGACTTAACAAAACTAAACGGCAAAGGCATTGAAATGCTTTGCGAATATTACGATTATCTTGTCAGCAGTGAAAAATATAGAGCAAAATAGTAAAAAATGCTTGACATTTGCTGAAAAAAGATATATAATTACAAGGCTTGCGGTAAACGTAAGCAATCCTTGCCCACACGGGGTATGTGTGGGACAAAAGTCCATAAGGAGGTGCAGAAAATGGCTGAAAAAATACTAAACAGCTATGAAACAATTTTTATCATTGACGCAACACTTGATGAGGAAACGGTTACTGCTCTAAAGGATAAGTTTACAACACTTATCGAACAGAACGGTGAACTTGAATCTGTTGACGAATGGGGCAAGAGAAGACTTGCTTACGAAATTAATGATAGAACAGAAGGTTTCTACTATCTTGTAAACTTCAAGGCTGACAGCGAGTTCCCTAAAGAACTTGAAAGACAGTACAAGATTACAGAAGGTATCCTAAGAACTATTGTTATCAGAAAAGACGAAGAATAGTCTTTTGTGAAGAAAGCGGTGTAAGTATGAACAAAGTTATATTAATGGGACGTCTTACACGCGACGTCGAAATGCGTCAGACTCCGAACGGTGTTTCACTTGCGAGATTTTCAATCGCGGTAAACAGACGTTTCGCCGGTAAAGATGCTCAGCAGCAAGCTGATTTCATCAACTGCGTTGCATGGCGTCAGACAGGTGAATTTATCGCAAGATATTTCCAAAAGGGCAGTATGATTGCGGTAGTCGGAAGTATTCAATCGAGAAGTTGGGACGGTAATGACGGTAAAAAGCAGTATGCGACGGAAGTTGTTGTAGACGAGGCTTACTTTACCGGTTCAAGAGCCGAATCAGGTACTCAAGGCGGAGGAAATTACCAGAACCAAGGCTTTAATCAGGGCGGATTTAACGCTCCTCAATCACAGCCTGCACAAGGCAGTGAACCAAACTTTGGTGATGATTTTGATATGGGCGATTTTTCGGACCTTGACGGTTCGGAAGACGATTTGCCATTCTAACATCCGCGTGATAAAAATTGATAGGAGGAAAATAACATGGCTGAAAGAAATGACAGACCACAGAGAGCAAGAAGACCTAAGAAAAAGGTTTGTATGTTCTGCGTAGATAAGGTTGAGCATATCGATTATAAGGATACAGCAAAGCTTAGAAGATACGTTACTGAAAGAGGCAAGATCGTGCCAAGACGTATCAGCGGTAACTGTGCAAAGCACCAAAGACAGCTTACAACAGCTATCAAGCGTGCAAGAATTATAGCACTATTGCCATTCGTTGCTGAATAATTGATTTTTTAAACGGAATGCACTGCATTCCGTTTTTTTATATATAATTTAACGGAAGGTGTTATAATGAACATAAAAGTAAGAGAATTTAATGAAAGCGATATACAAGCCGCAAATGAAATTTGGAACGAAGTCGTAGAGGACGGAGTGGCTTTTCCACAGGAAGAATGTCTTACGGAAAAGAGCGGATTGGAATTTTTTAAGAGTCAGTCATATACAGGTATTGCGTATGATGAAGAAACGGGTGATATTGTCGGACTCTACATACTTCATCCGAACAATGTCGGCAGATGCGGTCATATCTGCAATGCAAGCTATGCGGTGAAATCAATACAAAGAGGTAAGCATATAGGTGAAATTCTTGTGACGGATTGCTTGAAAAAAGCAAAGGAAATCGGTTACGGTGTACTTCAATTTAATGCTGTTGTCGCAACTAATCAATATGCACTTAAATTATATAAAAAACTCGGCTTTGTACAACTCGGTGTAATACCTAACGGTTTCCGTATGAAAGACGGAACATACGAAGATATAATTCCGCATTATCACACTTTATAAAAATTTTTTTGAAAAAAGTGCAACCTTTTGGTGTGCTGAATTGTATTATAAGTGAAGGGAGGGGGATTAATGACAGACGAAAGGTCAAAAACAGACGTTTCATCTGACGAAGTTATACGCAAGTATTTTGATATGGTGTATAAACTTGCTTTGTCACAAACGAAAAATCAAACTTTTGCCGAAGATGTGACGCAAGACGTGTTTGTTCGATTTATACATAATAAAGATAAATTTGAGTCGGAGGAACATATAAAGGCTTGGCTCATTCGGGTGACAATAAATTGCTCAAAGAGCGTTTTTATGTCATCGTGGTTCAAGAAAATCGTTCCGCTTGAAGAAGATTTAACCTTTGACAATCCCGAAAAAAGTGACGTGTATTTCGCTGTACAAGACCTTCCCTTAAAATATCGTACGGTGATACATCTTTTCTATTATGAGGATATGAGTGTCAGGGAAATCGCCGAAAGCATTGACATAAAAGAATCGACTGTTAAATCGCATTTACACAGAGGCAGAATGTTGCTTAAAAATAAACTGAAAGGAGATTATGACTTTGTTTAGAAAAATTTATAAACAAGCCAATGACGATATAAAACCGAGTGAAGATATGATAAACAGAGTTATCTTGAATGCGCATAAAGGTGCAGAGAAAAGACAATCTCCCCTACCGTATAGGCGATACGCAAAATATGCGGTATCGGCTGCGGCGGCAGTTGTTATTGTGTCTGCGGCGGTTATATCTATGCCGTATTGGCAGAAAACAAGAGATGACGGCGTGATTATTGAGGAGCAAGTTTCAACACCGACACCGTCCGATATGTCGGAAAGTGTAGTTTCAAATACTGCGGATACTTCATATCCGTATCCTACCGATAGTCCCCAAACTATTCAAAATCCCTATACTCCCCCTCCCAATAACTATTCGGATAGTCAAACTAGAACGGAGAAAAAGAACGGTGACTATAAGAGTAGTGACTATAAAAAAGTTGCGGTAAATAATCGGATAGCAAACGAGAACAAATCGCTTAAAATCGAGGATAAAACCAAAATCCCCAATATCGAGAGTGAACAAAACAGTGAAAATCAAGAAATAACGGAAGATGTCACTGTCGAAGAAAGTGCAATCGAGGAAAGCACAATCGAATTGTCAACAATGTTTTCCGCTTTTATGGCAAGTGACAGAACAGCAGAAATCAGTACAAAAAAAGAAGTTCCGACCGAAATTACAAGCGATGAAGGCAATGCCGATACGGTTATCGGCACCGGAATGGCAATGAGTTCGGCTATGGCTACATCAGTGCCGACACCTCAAATAGAAATAAACGCTCCGAGCGGTTTTGAAACGACCGATACATATAACGGCGGTGCGGCTTTTGAATCAGAAAACGGCGGAAGAATAGACGTAAATTATTATTACAGCGGAAATGACGATACAGAGCCAGTGTATAACGAATATGAAAATGATGTATCGGCATATTTTACCGAAGATAAAATCGATTATAATATTTACGGAACCGATACGGGCAGAGAGCCTGTGGAAGAAGTAGTCAATTCAATCAAATAAAGTATTGAATTGATTTGCAATCTGTGATATAATATAGACAATATAATGATTTTGGAGGTAATGATTGTGAATAAGAAGATAATAGCATCTGTATTGGCTGTCGCATCTGTTTTGACTGTATCGGCAGGCGCTTTGGCTGATGATAACATTACGGTTACGGTAAACGGAAATAATGTTTCTTTTGTGGAAATAATACCTTTTATTGAAAATGACCATACACTTGTTCCTATGCGTGAAATATTCGAGGCACTTGGCGCAGACGTACAGTGGGACAACGAAACAAGAACTGTTATATCATATGATTCGGTAAGTGACGTAAGCATTACAATGCAGATTGATTCTGATGTAATGTATGTAAACGGCGACGCGGTTACACTTGAAACACCCGCAAAAATCGTGGGTTCATCAACGGTTGTGCCTGTAAGAGCAATCGCTGAGGGTATGCACAGCGTTGTCGGTTGGGACGAGGCAACAAAGACAGTTACTGTTGAAAAGGAAATCAAAACAGAGCCGTCTTCACAAATTCCAAACCCATGGACAGATTATAACAGTCTTGACGAGCTTAATGCGGCATTGAATAATGCAGAGAGCGTAAAATATCAAGTGGCAGATTTGAATGCAAGCAGTTTTGATGAGGGTAGCAAGTGCGAGGCACAAAGCTACAGATACCTTGCCGACAGTAATTTGGCAGAAATCAAATACACTTACAATACAAATGTATTAGACATTACAGTTCGTACACAACCGGGTGACGCAGACATTTCGGGTATATCGGGCGGTACTAAGGTTGAGGACTACAAAGTAGCCGATTCGGCAGTTGAAATTTACACATACAATAAAACAACATACGCAATATGGTCATGCGAGGACGCGGGTACAGTAATGAGTCACAGCGTTGCCGTAACGGAAAATGAAACTGTTACAGACGTGAATGCTCTTGTAAAAACACTTGTAGACGACATTGAAACAAATCACCCAAGAGGTTAATTTGACTGAAATAAAATATAAAAAACCGCTTTAATGAGCGGTTTTTTTGGTGTGAAAATACAGTTGAGAAAAATGCAGTGATATGGTATAATTTAAGATATGAAAAATGAAAGAGGTATTAAAATGGTTATTTTATATGAAGTACACGATAATTTATACGTAAATATGACGAACAAATGTCCGTGCGCGTGCACATTCTGTCTAAGACAAACGAGGGACGAAATGAATCATTCGGGCAGTCTTTGGCTTGAAAGAGAACCGAGCGTTGAAGAAGTTAAAAACGAATTTTCAAAATTTGATATGAATAAGTATAAAGAGGCTGTTTTCTGCGGTTTCGGTGAGCCGACCGAAAGACTTGACGATGTGCTTGAAGTCTGTCGGTTTATAAAGGATAAGTATGACAAAACTATCCGTATAAACACAAACGGTCTTGCCGACCTTATTCACAAAAAGAACACTGCACCTATGTTTGACGGACTTATCGATATTGTTTCGATCAGCCTTAATACGCCGAACAAAGAACGTTATCTTGAACTTACACGCAGTAAATTCGGTATCGAATCGTTTGACGCAATGATTAAGTTTGCCGAAAATGTAAAGCACTATGTAAAGGAAGTTGTGCTTTCGACTGTTTCGACAACGCTTACAGAGGAAGAAGAAAAGGAATGTGCCGATATTTGCAAAAAAATCGGCGTGACATACAGAATAAGACCGTTTGAGGATTGATAACTATGAATACTGTTGCAACAGAAATGATAAAGTATTATGCAGGTGACAAGAAACGCATAAACCATTTTATAAAAGTACACGGCTATGCCAAAGCGATAGGCGAAGCGGAGGAGCTTGATGAAAGGACTATGCTTATTCTTGAAACTGCCGCATATGTGCATGATATAGGAATAAAGATAAGCGAAGAAAAATATAATTCTTCTGCGGGCAAATATCAGGAAATCGAAGGCCCGCCGATTGCAGAGGAAATGCTTACGAAATTGGGATATGACAAAGACGTTATCGAACGTGTGTCATACCTTGTCGCTCATCATCACACATATTCAAATATCGACGGTATCGACTATCAAATACTTGTTGAGGCGGACTTCCTTGTCAATATAGATGAGGACGAAATGACAAAAGAAACGGCTAAAAACGTTCGTGAGAAGATATTTAAGACAAAATCCGGTACACAAATGCTGGATAATTTATTTTTAACGGAGCTGATAAAATAATGTGGATAGGACTCGTATGCCTTTACGGAGTTTTAAAGGGTGTAAGAGATATAATAAAGAAAAAGGCAATGGAGAAAAACAGTGCTATGGAGGTGCTGTTTTTCTACACGTTTATAAGCTTTTTATTCGTGACGCCGAGCGTGAAAAACGCATTGTCGATAGATTTTCATTATATCGGATTTGTAATGATAAAATCAGCTATAATTTTTATAGCTTGGATATGCAGTTTTAAGGCGATAAAGAAACTGCCGATTGGATTTTACGGAATTATGGATATGTCGCGCGTAATATTTGCGACAGTGCTGGGAGTAACGGTGCTGGGAGAAGTTATGACGGGACATAAGATTGCCGGTATGGCACTTGTGCTTGTCGGATTGCTTTTCGTAAATGCCAAAGGCAAGGGATTGGGCGAAGAAAAAACAAAGCCGATATACATTGTACTTGTGCTTATATCGTGTCTTTGCAACGCTGTTTCGGAACTGCTTGATAAAATGCTTATGCAGAGTATGAACAGCGGTCAACTTCAATTTTGGTATATGTTCTTTATGGTAATATTGTATTTGGGCTATATGATTGTAACCAAAACAAAAATAGATTTCAGAACGATATACAAAAATTATTGGATACTTATTTTGAGCGTGTTGTTTGTAATCGGCGATAAGGCACTGTTTATCGCGTGCAGTAAGCAGGAAAGCACGGTTGTCGCAATGACTCTTATAAAACAATGTTCGGTTATGATTACGATTATAGGCGGACGAATTGTGTTCAAAGAAAAACGCACGCTTTATAAAATGGTGTGTGCGGCGGTTATAATCGCCGGAATAGTTTTTGCCGTTATGTAAAAACTTAAATTTGTTATTGCAAAAAAATGGTTGATATGATAGAATAATTTATATATAATCTATAATGGCATTAAGAGTATATGAAGGGAGTCGGATTATGCTGGATATATATAATGTATTAGATGCAATATCGGAAATTGTATATGTATCTGACGCAGAAACTCATGAGATTTTGTACATAAATGAGGCGGGAAAGAAAATTCTCGGCGATTGTTTGGGTGAAACGTGTTATAAACTTTTTCACGGCAAAAGTGAGGAATGTACGAATTGTCCTTGCTCGAACGGTGAGGGGCTTTCTGAGTATATTCGTGAAAATGTAATGCCGGAAAAAGCATATATTATTAAGCATAAGGATACTGTGTGGGACGGTAAAAAGGCATATTTGGATATTGCATTTGACATTACCAACACTGAAGAAATTCAGAAAAGACTTGAACAACGTCTTGATATGGAGCATATTTTGGTAAGCTGTATGGTTGAAATGCACAAGAATAAACCGTTTGAAGAAAGCTTTACAAATTTACTTGGAATAATAGGCAAGTATTTTGAGGCGGATAAAATTTTTGTGTTCAGTTATGATGAAAATAAACTGAGCAATGTATTTGAATGGAATAACAATGGTGTCAATTCGAGAGCGGAAGAACTTAAAAGCTTGGATTCAAATGTTGTTGATAAGTGGCTGCCGACCTATGACAGCAATGAAAATGTTATTTTAAATAATGTCGAAGATTTGAAAGAAATTTCTGTTGAGGCATATCATCAGGCGGTAAAAAGCGGTGTGCAAAGGCTTGTTGCGTCACCGATTGCCGATAACGGTAAGATAATCGGTTTTATCGGCGCAAGTAATTTGCCGGAAGAAAAATTTTCTCAAATTGTGACATTCTTTGACGCACTTGATTATTTTGTTGCGTCAATGATTATTCGCGAAAAGAGTGCGCGAAAACTCAGAGAGCTGAGCTACGTCGATTCGCTTACGGGCCTATATAACAGAAATAAGTTTACAGAAGATACCGAAAGAATTATGAGAGGTCGTAATTGCGGCTTGGGTGTACTTTATATGGACCTTAACGGTTTGAAAGAGATTAACGATAAAAGCGGTCATTGCGGCGGCGATTGTGCACTGAAAGATATAGCGAGCGTGATTATTGAGTCGTTTGGCAAGGAGTGTTCATACAGAGTCGGCGGAGATGAATTTGTCGTGCTTCGCTATGATACGAATGATAAGGAGTTTACAGCTAAGGTTACTGCGTTCAGAAATTTGATTTCTGAAATGAAGTATAAAGTGTCGATTGGTTTTCATTATTCTAAAGATTCGTCGGATATTGATGAAGTAATAAAGATTGCCGATGAAAAAATGTATCAGGATAAGAAATATTATTACAGAAATAACGGTCAGTCGGCAAGATACAGATTTTATAATGATACGTTTGTGTCATTCTCAACACAGGAAAAGTTGAAAAAGCTTATACAAGAAGAAAGATTTGTTATATGGTTTCAACCGAGATTTTCCGCAATCAACGGAGAATTTTGCGGCAGTGAGGCGCTTATCAGATATTTTGATGAGGACGATACGATTGTTTCGCCTATGGATTTTATTCCCGCAATGGAATATAACGAAACGGTGCATATGATAGACCTTTATGTGTTCAGACACGTCTGTGAATATATTTCCGGCTGGATTGAGGCGGGTAAAAATATTAAGCCTGTGTCGGTTAATATATCGCATTGCACGATTGTCAGACCTAATTTTATGGAAAATCTTATGGATATTTGGTTTGATTATAATATCCCGAAAGATTCGATTGTGATTGAAGTGTCGGAAGATAAGGTTAAGGGCGGTCTTAGCGATGTGCTTGACAAAATTGTGGAACTTAAAAATAACGGTTTCCATATTGCGATTGATAATTACGGTGCGAAATATGCGGACTTGTTCTTGTTCTCGGAAGTTAAATTTGATACATTGAAACTTGACCGTGAACTTGTTCATAAGCTTGAAACAGATGAAAAGACTTGTATGATTTCAAAGTCGGTTATAGATATTTGTAAAAATTATAATATTTCCGTTGTCGCCGAGGGCGTCGAAAATGAAAAGGAATATGATATTTTGAAAGAAATGGGCTGCGATGAGGCACAGGGATATTTGTTCGATAAACCGATGTCATGGAACAGATTTGAAGAAAAATATTTGTAATTTAAAAGGCGGTACCTGAACCGACTCCCAAAAGTCAGACTTTTTGGGGTCACCTCAATGGCGTTGCTTGTTATTAAAGTGATTTTCAGAATTGTGGCGAAGAAAATACCCACAATGAAACCGTTGGATAAGTAAAAATTAAAACATCATTGTTTATAGAAATATAGACAATGATGTTTTTTATTTAAAGCACATAAATTTCCAATAATTGCTACCAAGTTTCCGGAATAAGCTACCACTTAGTCGGAAAATGTTGACATTGCAAACATTTCTATATAAAATTTGCTTATAGTACAAACATCGGAATACTTAAATAAATAATAAAAAGGTTGTGATTATGATGAAAAAAACGTTTCTTATTGCACTGTCAATTTTGACATTAACAAGTTCCCTAAATGCTTTTGCAAGCACGCTTGACGACAATGTTATTGAAGATTTATACAACTTTAAAATTATAGCTGATAAATCAGATATACGACCAAATAATAATATTACAAGAGCAGAAGCTGTTAAAATGATATGTATTGCGGAAGGAAATGACGTATTTGACAATGACACAACAGATACTCAAATTTTCTACGATGTTCCTACAAGTCATTGGGCTGCAAAATATATAGAAATTGCTGTTGATGACAGCATAATAAGCGGATATGAAGACAATACATTTAAACCCGAACAGTATGTAACATATCAGGAATTGCATAGAATGATAGTTTCTTCTTTAGGATATAATCTTTATGCAGAACAAGCAGGTGGTTACCCGAAAGGTTATATTACTTATTCAAATGCTCTTGAAATAAGCAAAAATATGAGTTTGGACAATTCTGCTTTTGCTACCCGTGGTGACGCAATGCAAATGATTTATAATTCACTTGATGCTCCTATTATGGAAGTAAGAGAGAATGTTGAAATCGACGGAACAGTTGAAACTGTAGTAATGATTTATGATGGGAAATCAAATCCATTCATATCGTTTAGAAAAATTTTGAGTGGCGAAGTGGAATATTAATATATTTGCTACCAAGTTTCCGGATTAAGCTACCACTTAGTCGAAAAATGTTGACATTGCAAACATTTCTATATAAAATTTGCTTATAGTACAAACACTGGAATACTTAAATAAATAATAAAAAGGTTGTGATTATGATGAAAAAAACGTTTCTTATTGCACTGTCAATTTTGACATTAACAAGTTCCCTAAATGCTTTTGCAAGCACGCTTGACGACAATGTTATTGAAGATTTAGAAAAATTTCATATTGTTGAAAAGAGCGACGATTTACGGCTTGACGACCACATAACAAGGGCGGAAGTAATAAAAATGGTTTCCGTCGCCACAGGAAATTACGATATAGATCACGTCGGCATAAGCCCAATATTCTCCGATGTATTGCCTACTCATTGGGCTGTAAAATATATACAAACTGCATGGGAAAACTATATTATACAGGGATATGATGACAATACATTTCGTCCCGAAAACAGCATCACATATAACGAATTACAAAAGATAATTGTATCCGCCCTCGGATACACTCAATACGCAGAAATGCAAGGCGGATATCCGGACGGATATTTGACATATTCAGAAAAATACAACATAATGAACAACATTGACACATCAGATTCAAATGCATATGTAACACGCAAAGATGCAATGCAAATGATATACAATTCATTAGATGCACCTTTATTGGTTTATATGCAAACAAATTATCTCAAAGACGGCTCAATAACCTACGTCTATGAATGGCGTGACGGTGAGCATCGCCAATTTGAATCATTAAGAATGCGCTTAGATGAAGAATTTTCATAATTAACAATCTTATACTGCAAATCAAAAGTCGAATTTACTAATCCTAATTCGACTTTTTTGTTTTTCCAATAATTGCTACCAAGTTTCCGGAATAAGCTACCACTTAGTCGAAAAATGTTGACATTACAAATATTTCTATATAAAATTCGATTATAACCTTAATGTTATCAAAAATTAAAAAGGAGCATATTAATATGAAAGCTATAAGAAAAATAATTGCGGCATTAGTTGCATTATCGGCTTGTATGTCATACACATTCGCTCTTGCCGACAATGTAAATACAAAGTATTCCGACTCGGCATATCAGACTGTATCCACAGTTGCTGACAGCGGAAAATGTGGCGACAATTTAAAATGGGTGCTTGACACAAACGGCACAATTACTATTTCAGGCACAGGTGAAATGAGTGAATATGCGTTTCAAACATCGCAACATCAATTCACCGCAGAAGAAAACGAGCAATATATGCAAGAACTTGAAAATCACAAATTCCCTTGGTTTGAAAAGAACAGTCCTGAATTAATAACAAACATTATAATCGAAGACGGTGTTGAAAGCATAAGTGACATGGCATTCTACGGCACTTCAGTCAAATCAATCAGTTTGCCGAACAGTGTAAAAAAGATTGGAAAATCTTCTATTGCAAACTGTGCCGAACTTGAAAAAATAACCCTTTCGGACAATATCTCAGAAATTCCGACAGGGGCATTCAATTCCGATTACAAACTTACATCAATAGAATTGCCGACAAAATTAACTTCAATCGGTGCATCGGCATTTTTAAACTGCGAGTCATTGGAAAGTATCGACATTCCCGACACTGTAACTGAAATTGGTGACAGAGCATTCGCAAATTCAGGATTGCGAATGCTTGTAATTCCAAGCGGTGTGACCGCGGTTAATTACGACCTTTGTAATGAAAACCATAACCTAAACGAAGTTGTATTTTCTCCGAACACAAAGTCTGTTGAAATGACCGCCTTTTCGGGTTGTTCAAACTTAAAAAATATAGATTTGCCTGACGGATTGGAGAAAATAGGCGAAATGGCTTTCCTATCCACCGTCAACGCACGCATATATATACCTCAAAGTGTGACTGACATTGAGAAAAAGGCATTTAACGACAATGCCGTTATATACGGTTATGCAAATTCGGTGGCAGAAGAATTTGCAAAGAATAATGATATTAAATTCGTTGCAGTCAACAGCCACGATGAATATCTTTCATTACTTACATATTCCGACACCGAAAATTCAAGCTACAAATCAGCGATTGACGAATTATCACAATTAGGAATTATCAACGGTTTTGAGGACGGCACTTTTAAACCACAGGACAATGTAACCCGTGCACAAGCCGCAACTATGTTCGCGACAGCTTTAGGCTATTCGGACACAAAATACCAAAACATCGCAACAGATAAAGCAGTTTTTTCTGATTTCTTAATGAGCCATTGGGCGTACAAATATGCCGACTACGTAATGAAAAGTGCCGATATATCAAGCGGTGAAACCAACTGTATTTTAAGCGGTTTTGAGGACGGTACTTTCAGACCTGACAACAATGTTACAATTATACAGCTTTTGAAAATGGCAATATGTTCGTTGGGCGAAGACGGATATATGGCAGAGTCTGTCGAAAACGGCGGTTATCCGAACGGGTACAATGCGATAGCGGAAAAATACGGTTTCAGCAAAAATATTGCAGTTGATGACATCAATCAGCCTGCCACACGCGAACAAACCGCTCAAATAATTTCAAACACAATAAATATGCCGCTAAAACGTCTTGGAGCAATCAATTCAATAACAGCAGACCACAAAACAGAGTCCGAAAAATTCTTAGTAACATACGACGGCAGTAAAGAATATTATCCGCTTACAACATTAAAAATTATGTTGCAAACAAACGATTGGGGCAATCAGACGACTTATGCAACTAAATCCCCTCTTGAAAATTCGGAAGAATTTTACGCATACGCAACAATCAAAAATATATCACAGTCGAAAATATCCGTTAAACCCGAGGGACTTTTAATCAACACAGACGGCAGTGTATATTCGTCTGAAGATACTTTTGAGGCTGAAAGCAACGGAATAACTCTTGACGAAAACACTACTTACTATTTGTATTTCAAGAAAATCAATAACGTATGGATATTGGATAATTACGCGATTTTTAATCAATTTAATTAATCCCGAGCCGAATTTGCTTTGACAAATTCGGCTTTTGTTATCTTGACAGTTATGATACAATAAAATTAACAATCGTATTTTAAAGAGGTATTATAGCTATGAAAATAAAACAGCAAAAGCAGATAAAATCATTTTTAATCGAAGAATTTGGGAAAGACAGAGGTAGCGCGTTGTTTGACGAGCAAGAGAAAGTTCTAAACGCGATTATCGAAAACACAAAAAATAAATCAAAAAATCAGATGAAAACGCTTATTAGTACAATTCTCCCCCGCATTGCACTGTACAAGGTTTTGTCAAAAAGCGGTTTTACGGAAGATGTCGTATACAAGCATATGCGAAAATATATGCTTGATATAGTTGCGGCAAAGAAGCACTCATCTACGGTGAAAATGGAGTTGATACCGGGATTTTATGCACTTTACAGCAACATAACTCTTAAAATTATGCGTAAAACCGACTTACAGGAAAGCGAACAAACTCACGGCAAGGATCACTTTAATCTTACCATTAAAAAGTGCCTTTGGCACACCGCTTGCGTAGAAAACGGCTGTGCGGAGCTGTGCCGTCTGTTTTGCGATGTTGACAACGTTACATACGGCGGTCTGAAAAAAATAGGCTTTACTCGCACCAAAACCTTGGGTTACGGCGGAGATTGCTGTGATTTTCATTTTTTCAAAAAATAGTTTTGACTATTTGTCCCCCCTTTGAGAAAGTACACCCCTTTTCTCAAAGGGCTTTTTTGATTATTTTCCTCATTTTCGTAAAGTAAACTCTATTTCCAAGAAAAAGCCTTGAATTTAATAGTGCAGTTATGATATAATAGGACTAATAGCTTTTTAGACGCAGTTATTGTATGCGTCAAAGCACACAAATTATAAGCCAACCATAAAGGAGGAATCCGAATGGCAGAAAAATACGGTGAAGTACCACCGAAGTTCACAAAAAAATGGTGGGAATATTTTTGGGATTACTACAAATGGCACGTTATAATTACGGTTGTAGCTGTTCTTATTGCGTCCGTAACCATTGTCCAATGTGCGACACGTCAGAAATACGATATGAATGTTGTTTACGCTGGACATATGAATTATTCCGAAGAAGAAATTAACAAGCTTAAAGAAATAATTTCCGAACGCATAAGCGACATTGACGGAAACGGCGAAAGTTCAGTACTTCTAAGCACACTCGTTTTTGCGGACAATGCAGGCAGCGAAGAATACGACTACGCAATCCAAACAAAGCTTGACTTAACGTTTACGGACGACTGTTCATTTATTTATCTTATGGACAAGGCTAACGTAGACGCTCAAATGCAAAAAGAAGTTGTAGACCAAATTTATGACTGCACTGACAGTTTTATAGACTCATCTTCCGACAAAGTCGTTAAAGCCGCTGACGGCAAAGGTTATGCGGTAAATCTAAAAGACAGCAAGCTTTTAAAAGACAACGGCATTTACTGCGACGACCTATACATTCTTATTCGCCGCAACTACAAAGATGACGAAAAAAATACTCAAGCACACGATGACTCAATCGCCGTTGCCGAGGCACTTGTAAAATAAATCACACGAAGGAGGGTTTTTATTGGCAGTCGTCAAACCCGAAATTAAAACAACAGAATATGAAATGTTTTCTCGATACAGAGAAACAGGCGACATCGCCCTTCGTGACGAAATCGTTTCTTCTTACATATACATAGCCGAAATTCTTTCACGCAAATTTATCAACCGCGGTGTTGAATATGACGATATATTTCAAGTCGCATGTATGGGAATTTTATATGCGGTTGAGCGTTTTGACCCTGACAAAGGCGTTAAATTCGCCACATTCGCAACCCCTACGGTGATGGGCGAAATACGCAAGTATTTCAGAGATAAAGGCAACTTTATCCGTATCCCAAGACGTCTTTATGAAATATTCTACAAAGCGGAAAAAATCAAGCGTGTTTCAAGCGAAATTTCGCAAGAGGAAATTGCAAGAATACTCAACATTCCCGAAAAACTGCTTGAGAATGTCTACGAAGTAGGTGATACATCATTTATAAAGTCACTTGAATACGAGGCATATGCAGACGGTGAATTGAATTTCTCAAACCTTATCGGCATTGAGGACAGCAATTTTCTTATGATAGAGGACAAGGATTTTATTAAATATTGTATGAGTCGACTTTCCGCCGATGAACGCAAATTTATTGAATATCGTTACTATGATGAAAAAAGTCAAAAGGAAATTTCAGAAATAATGGGTATTTCTCAAATGCAGGTGTCGCGAATGGAAAAACGCACTTTGAAAAAATTGAGAAATCTTTATTTTAGAGATTAATTTTAGGAGGAAAAATTATGCTTACAGAAAAGAAAAAAGAATTTATTGAATTTATGATGGAATCTGATGTTCTTCGTTTCGGTGATTTCGTGACAAAGAGCGGCAGAAACACACCTTATTTCGTAAACACAGGCAACTTCCGCACAGGCAAGCAAATTGCCACACTCGGCAAGTTCTATGCCGCACTTATAAAGGAAAACTGCGGTGATAATTTTGATTGTATGTTCGGTCCGGCTTACAAGGGTATCCCTCTTGCAACTGCCGCCGCAGGTGCACTTTACAACGAATACAAAATCGACAAGCCTTATTTCTTCAACAGAAAAGAAGAAAAAGACCACGGTGAGGGCGGTTCACTTGTAGGCTACAAGCCACAGGACGGCGACAAAGTTATCATTATTGAGGACGTTATAACAGCCGGTACAGCCGTAAGAGAAACTATGCCGATACTTAAAAATGCCGCGAACGTAGAAGTTAAAGATATGTTCATTTCCGTAAACCGTTGTGAAGTAGGTCAAAATCCCGAAAAGACAACCATTATGGAAGTTATGGAGGATTTCGGAATTAACGTACACGCTATTATTACTGTTCAGGATATTTACGAATATCTGAAGCAAGACGGTTCATACGGCGATATTCTTACAAAAATGAAGGAATATATGGACACTTACTGCGTTTTCTAAACGGAGGTGATTAAAATTAAACGATTATTTAAAATTATTGTTCCGACTGTAATGCTCCTTATGCTTGCGCTTACCGCACACGCATATAATGTGGTTGATTTGCCGGAAAATATGACTTTTTCTGACGCACTCGGAGTTTTTAACGCCGATGAAATAACGCGTATAACGGTTTCGGATATTGCCGAGGGCAAATATACCGACCTCACAAAAGACGAAATAAACGAATTTTACTCAACAATTCAAGATATGACTGTTTACAGAAAGATAAACCCTACCCCATTCCGCGGTATTTCCGTAAACATCTACACAAATGACGGCGTAAAGAGCTATATGCTTAATTCGGGTTTGCAGATTGGTATGTACGGAAGCAACAATTACGTTTGCTACAAATTAAATAAGGCAAATACAGAAAAATTGCTTTATCTTGACAGTATGTACCGTGATGCGGAAGAAAAGGTGAACGGTGAGGAAATACACCGCGTTACGTCAAACGACTTTTTGAAACTTCCGTCATCACCTTGGGCACAGCCTTTTGCAAGAGAGGCGGCAAGCAAAAATATTTTGCCGTATGAATTTACAGGCAACTATTCTGAAAATATTACACGTGAACAATTTTGTATATTGCTTGCAAATCTAATTTGCGTGAAAGAAAATTACTCGTCACTTGACAAGTATATGCAAGACCAAAACAAGCCGTATCTAAAAAATTACTTTGTCGATTGTAACGATGCTGACGATTCCGTCAACATACTTTACGCACTCGGCATTGTAAACGGTAAAGACGAATCACATTTCGACCCTGACGGCACAATAACGCGTGAAGAGGCGGCAACACTGCTATGTAAAGTTGCGGAAATGTATATGTGGATCGGAACAGAAACAAGTCTTACATACAACGACACAGATTCAATCTCCCCTTGGGCAAAATTCTTTGTAACTTGGGCGAACGAATACGGTATAATGACAGGTATTACGGAGGAAGAATTTAATCCGCAAGGTCAGTATACTGTTGAACAAGCCGTTGCAACAATCGTCAGACTTTATAATTTGTTATCATAAGATTCTAAGGGCAAAGCTGTTTTAACTTTGTCCTTTTATATTGGTACAATATTGTAATTTTATTTATAAAAAATGTCGCAAAAATACACTATACTACTTTACAACGCTAAAAAAAAGCGGTATAATATAATGTGATAAACAAATTTTGTTTATGTATGAAAAATAAAAGGAGCGTTTACAATGGAAATCTCAATCACAAAAACAACTACTCCAAAACAAAAGCCTGCTGATGAATCAAAGCTTGGTTTTGGTCAATATTATACCGACCATATGTTCATTATGAACTATGACGAGGGAGAGGGTTGGCACAACCCAAGAATCGTCCCTTACGGCCCGTTTGAACTTGATCCTGCCGCTATGGTACTTCACTATGCACAGGAAATCTTTGAAGGTATGAAGGCTTATCGTACAGCTGACGGTTCAATTCAACTTTTCCGTCCTGACAAGAATATGGCAAGAATGAACGTTTCGTGTGAGCGTCTTTGCATTCCTAAGATAGATGAAGAATTTGCTATAAAGGCAATCAAAACACTTGTAGAAGTAGATAAGGACTGGGTACCTTCACTTGACGGTACTTCACTTTACATCAGACCTTACATATTCGCTACTGACGCACACGTTGGTGTTCACCCTGCAAAGCACCTTACATTTGCAATTATTCTTTCACCGGTCGGAGCATATTATCCGCAAGGTATCGCACCTGTTAAAATCTTCGTTGAACAGAAGTATGTTCGTGCCGTAATCGGCGGTACAGGTTTCACAAAAGCCGGCGCTAACTATGCTATTTCTCTAAAGGGTCAGGAAGAGGCCGCTGAACAAGGTTATGTTCAAACTCTATGGCTTGACGGTGTTGAAAGAAAGTACGTTGAAGAAGTCGGTTCAATGAACGTATTCTTCAAAATTGACGGCGAAGTTGTTACTCCTGCTCTTGTAGGCTCAATTCTTGGCGGTATTACAAGAATGTCAATTATTGAACTTCTTCAGTCAAAGGGTTACAAAGTTTCAGAACGTCGTCTTTCAATCGATGAACTTGTTGAAGCATTCAAAGCAGGTAAGCTTGAGGAAGCTTGGGGTACAGGTACTGCCGCTGTTATTTCACCTATCGGCGAACTTAAGTACGGCGACCTTGTAATGCCTGTAAACAACGGCGAAATCGGCGAAGTTACTCATATGCTTTATGATACTCTTACAGGTATTCAATGGGGTAAAATTAAAGATGAGTTTGGTTGGACAGTTAAGATAGACTAATCCTCAGAGTTTGATAAATTGTCCGGAACGTGCAAAATATTATTTAACATTTGATAATTAAAGGCAAGCCTATGGCTTGCCTTTGCACTTTTTGCGAAAATAAACTCTAACGTACCAACGTACGCCGACGAGTTCATTTTCGCAAAATCCGAACTAATTTCTCGAACTCTGACAACATAAAAAAGGACGGTTTTGAAAACCGTCCTTTTGTGTTGCCTAAATATTGTTATCTAACCATTCTTATCACATCATCACCGACATTCACATCACCGTCGGCAACGGTTTTAAATTCCGCAAATTCATCTGCGTTACAAACTACCATAGGCGTTATCATTTTATAGCCCTGTTTCTTTATTCCGCTTAAATTAAACGTCATAAGCAAGTCGCCTTTTTTGATTTTTGCACCGTTTGCAACTTTTACGTCAAATCCGTTACCGTCAAGTTCAACTGTATCAAGACCGACATGAATTAAAATATTTGCATCATTATCCGCAGTTATTGCGATAGCGTGCTTACTTTTCGGAATGTTTTCAACCACACCGTCAACCGGTGCGAAAACCTTGCCCTCGCTCGGCTCAATCGCAATACCTTGTCCGAGTATTCCGGCAGAGAATACCTCATCATCCACCTTTTCAAGCGGTACTGCTTTTCCTCTTATCGGAGATGAAAGGAATATTTCCGTTCCGTCTGCTTTCGGTGCAGTTTCTTTTTCAGTTTGTATTTCATTATCCGCCACACCATAACCGCTTAAATCGACGCTTTCCTTACTTTCCATAAAATCCTCCAAATGCGACTTTATAACCGTTACTCGCGGACCGTAAATAACCTGTATACCGTTACCCTTTTTAATTACACCTGCCGCACCGCTTTGTTTTAAAATATCCTCGCTGACCGCGTCACTGTTATGCACCGTAATACGAAGTCTTGTTGCACAACAGTCAATATCGGCGATATTTTCTTTACCTCCAAGTCCTTTTAAAATCAAAACAGATGTCATATCTGTCTTTCCGCCATTTTTCGCATTCACATCTGAACGCGTATAAAGCTTTGTTTCCTCATTATCCGCCTCACGACCCGGAGTTTTAAAGTTAAATTTCTTTATAAGGAACGTGAATACACCCCAATAAACGAAGAAATACACAATACCGACAAGAACGATATAAATCCAATGAGTTTTTGCATTACCTTGCATTATACCGAAAAGAGTCATATCTATAAGTCCGCCCGAGAACGTCATACCGACTCCGACACCGAATATATGCATAAGCATAAACGAGATACCTGCAAGCACACAATGCACAACATACAAAATCGGTGCAACAAACAAGAATGTAAATTCAAGCGGCTCTGTTATACCTGTCAAAAATGCCGTCAATGCCGCCGAAAGCAAAAGTCCTCCGACAACTTTTTTCTTTTCGTTTCTGGCACATCTGTACATTGCAAGTGCCGCACCCGGCAAACCGAACATCATAAACGGGAATTTACCTGCCATAAAACGCGTTGCGTCAACGGAAAATTTCGTTGTGTTAGGGTCGGCAAGCTGTGCAAAGAATATATTTTGTGCACCGTTTATTGTCTGACCCGCAATCTCCATTGAGCCTCCGACATTCGTCTGCCAAAACGGCATATAGAATACATGATGAAGGCCGAACGGTATTAACGCACGTTCGATTATACCGTAAATCAGTGTACCGATATAGCCCGTATTCTGTACGAGATTTCCAAGCATTGAAATAACTTTTTGAATATACGGCCAAATAAAATACATAAGTATTCCGACAAGCAAAAACACAACCGCCGATATTATCGGCACAAATCTTGTACCGCCGAAAAATGACAGCACTTGCGGAAGTTGTATTTTATAAAATCTGTTGTGCAGTGCCGCCGTGCCAAGTCCGACAATGATACCGCCGAACACGCCCATATTAAGCGTATATATACCAAGTACCATTGACGTTGCACCGCTCAGACCGAGATTTTGCTCCAAATTCACAACAGCCTGTTCCATTGCGTCCATACTCATATCGCCGCCGGCATAATTTACGGAAATCAACGCACTTATGGCAGTGTGCATAATAAAAAACGCAATAACACTCGCAAGTGCGGCGACTTCTTTTTCACGTTTCGCCATACCGATTGCAACACCGATTGCAAAAAGCAACGGCAAATTATCAAAAACGATACTTCCGGCGGCACACATAACCGTTAAAATGCCGTGAATTATCGTTCCCGGTCCCATTATGCCGTAAAGACCGTATGCTTTAAGCATTGTTTCATTTGTGAAAGAACTTCCTATACCCAGAAAAAGTCCTGCAACAGGCAAAATTGCAATCGGCAGCATAAACGACCTGCCGACGCGTTGCAGAACTTCAAAAACTTTATTATTCTTCAAATTCTCTTCCCTGCTTTCCATTAAACTATGTTAATATTTTGTGCATATTCTGCTATTCTACAAGTGGGAATTTATTGAAATTAAATGTTTTTATTATATATTATCATAAGTCCTTTAAGCAAAAGTTCGTCATCAAGAATTATGTCATTTTTACAATGCGGAACAACCGTACTTGCAAGTCCGCCTGTTGCGACAACTTTCGCCTCACCGATTTCTTCCTTGATACGCTCAATCATTCCGTCCATACTTGACGCAGTACCGTACAATATACCGCTTTTCATACAGTCAACGGTATTTGAGCCGATAATCTTTTTCGGTTCTTCAAGGCTAATTCTCGGAAGTTGCGACGTACCGCTTACCATTGCGTTAAGCGAAATACCCATTCCCGGCATTATAACACCGCCGATGTAGTTGTTATTCTTATCGACTACCGAAATAGTCGTTGCGGTGCCAAGGTCAAATATTATAATCGGCGCACCGTATTCATGTATTCCCGCAACCGCGTCAACAACCAAGTCACTGCCGAGTTGTGCGGGATTGTCTATAACAATGCTTAAACCCGTCTTTATACCCGGTCCGATAATCATTGCCTCACAGCCTGTAATTTTCTTTATCGCTCTTTTCATAGTGATTGTGACAGTAGGAACAACCGATGATATTATCGCACCGTCAATTTCAGAAAAATCAATGTTGTAAAGCTCCAAAATCGTCTTTATCGAAACAGCATATTCAAGCTCCGTTGCAGTGTGATTTGTAGAAATTCGTTCCACAAACGAAACTTTGTTGTCCTTACAACATCCTACCACTATGTTTGTATTTCCAATGTCTATTGCAAGTATCATTTTTTTATCCCCTTAATTTAAACTTATATATAATTATAGCATATTAATATATATAAGTCAAAAGGGCGGCCGATGACCGCCCCTACCACTTTGGTCGCTATTATGTTTTTACGGCTACGTCAGCAAGTGACCGATTACCGCCTACTTTCGTAGCGGCGACCAGTGGTCGCCATTAGTTTTTATGCTATGTAAACGGGCGGCCAATGACCGCCACTACCACTTTGGTCGCTATTATGTTTTTACGGCTACGTCAGCAAGTGACCGATTACCGCCTACTTTCGTAGCGGCGACCAGTGGTCGCCATTAGTTTTTATGCTATGTAAACGGGCGGCCAATGACCGCCACTACCACTTTGGTCGCTATTATGTTTTTACGGCTACGTCAGCCAGTGACCGATTACCGCCTATTTTCGTAGCGGCGACCAGTGATCGCCATGGTTTTTTATGCTATGTAAACGGGCGGCCGATGACCGCCACTACTTCCTCGTAGTGGCGACCGGCGGTCGCCGTTTATTAAAACATATCTTTCTTCTTTTTAATATATCTTCTTATTAATATAATCAATGACGCAATGACGCACACTGACATAAATGCCGGAACTATCACTTTATTCGGTGTTTGTTCTTCTGACGACTTCATATCAGTCCAAAGCGTCTGCATTTTCTGATTTGCCTCATCTGAAAGATTACAGAAAACAGTCGTTTTTTCCTCGATATAATCATCATCAAGATAAGATATACCGTCATTTTTCACTTCATCATCAAGCATTTCATATGCTTTTTGGTTTGGAGTTGAATATCCGATAAAATCTGCAATCGCATATGCAACGTCAGGCTCATTCAAGAAATTAATATACATTTCCGCCGCCTCTTTATTTCTGCAGCCCTTAGGAATACAAACCGCATCTATAAACAAGTTTGTACCGCTGTCGGGAATTACAAAACCAAGGTCCTCATATTCGTCCATAAGCGTTACAGCGTCACCTGCGTAATACGGTGCTATTATTGCCTCACCTGCACCCATCTTATCAAATATTTCGTCCATTACATACGCCTGAACAACTTTTTTCTGTTCTTTCAGCTTTTCCGCCGCTTTTTCAAGTTCTTCGCTGTTTTCAGTATTAAGCGAATATCCAAGCATATTTTCCGCAATCGCAAATGCGTCACGCGGATTATCGAACATCAATATTCTGCCCGAATAATCTTCATCCCAAAGAATATCCCAGCCAATATCCTCCTCATCTACAACAGTCGTATCATAGATAATTCCGACCGTTCCCCATGTATACGGCACGGAATACTTTGAGCCGGGATCATATTCCGAGCTCTTAAACTTATCCATTATATTTGCAAAATTCGGAATATTCGACTTATCAAGCGGTTCAAGCATATTTTCTTTTATCATTCTTGAAATCATATAATCTGAAGGAATGATAATATCATAAGTCGAGCCGCCGCCCTTCAACTTTGCGTAAAGCTCCTCGTTCGTAGCATATGTACTGTAATTTACCGTTATGCCCGTAAGCTTTGTAAATTCGGCGTTTAAGTTAAGTACGCCCTCCTCACTTCCGTCAGGAATATATTCACCCCAGTTATACACGTTTATTGATATGCCGTCATTCTTAAACCGCGTATAGTATTCGGGATTATCAACCGTTACAGTCTGTACTTCCGTTGTTTCTTCCGTATCTGCCGTTTCCTCCGTATCGTATTCCTCAATATGCGCACAACCGCTTGCAAACAAAAGCGACATTGAAATTAAAGCAAGTATAAATTTTTTCATCATTTAACACCTCGCTTTACCGCATTTCTACGCTCAATTACATTCTTAACAACAAGCACTATAACCACGATTACAAAAATTATTGTTGAAAGTGCGTTTATTTCAGGGCTTACCTTACGTCTTGTCATTGAATAAATCGTAATCGGCAATGTTTGTGACGTTGCACCGCTTGTAAAGTAACTGATAACAAAATCATCAAGCGAAAATGTGAACGACATCAAAAATCCCGAAATTACACCCGGCAATATTTCAGGCAAAACAACCTTGAAAAATGCCGAAACAGGACTGCACCCCAAATCCTGTGCCGCCTCGTAAAGATGCGGATTCATCTGTCTGAATTTCGGCATTATGTTCAGAATTACATACGGCACGTCAAACGTGATATGTGCTATGATAAGCGTCACAAAGCCAAATTCAAAATTCATTCTTGCCGCAAAGAACACGAACAAAAGCATAAGCGAAACACCCGTAACGATTTCGGGGTTAATAATAGGAATGTTCGTACCCTGCATAACAATCGTTCGCGGCAGTTTTTTCATATTGTTTATACCGATTGCCGCCGCAGTACCGAGAATTGTCGCGGCGATTGACGCAACTGTCGCAACTATTACTGTATTTAAAAGCGATTTCATTATAAGTCCGTTATGAAACAGCTTTATGTACCAATCAAATGTAAATCCCGAAAACACCGAACGGCTTTTTGTTACGTTAAACGAAAACACAATAAGCACAAAAATCGGTATATACAGGAACAATAAAACAAGAGCCATATAGACCTTTGATAATTTTTTCAATTAAATCCCACGTCCTTTCTTATAAACTTACATAAGCACCTTATCTTCATCATCATCAAACTGATTAAGTATTGTCATAATCAGCAGAATGATAACCATAAGCACAAGCGAAATTGCCGCACCTAAGTTCGGATTATACGAATTTCCGAGAAACTGCATTTCTATAAGGTCACCGATAAGCAGGTTAGAACCGCCGCCGAGCATTCTTGAAATAATAAATGTACTGATTGCCGGCACAAACACCATTGTGATACCCGACATTATTCCGGGCATACTCAGCGGTACAATAACCTTGAACATAGTCTTTACATTGTTACAGCCCAAATCGTGAGCCGCCTCGATAACGCTTTTATCTATCTTTTCCATTACAGTATAAAGCGGAAGTATCATATACGGCAAATAGTTATAAACCATACCAAGCACAACCGCACCCGATGTATTCAGCATTTTAAACGGACCAAGTCCGAAAAGCCCAAAAAAGCTGTTAATAAGTCCGTTATTGCCCAAAAGTGTCATCCATGCGTACGTTCTCAAAAGAAAGTTCATCCACATTGGGAGCATTACTATCATAAGCACCGTACTTTGATAGCTTTTATCCGTATTGGCAAGTATCAGTGCAAGCGGATACGCTATGATAAAACATATCACCGTCGCGACCGCCGCAAGCCATATTGAACGAATAAATATATTTGAATACTGCGACACCGCCGCAAGATTGTCAAGCGTAAATGCTCCGTTTGTATCGGTTAAAGCAAAGTATGCCACCATTATAAGCGGAACAATAATAAATATCGCCATCCACAAAAGATAAGGAGCGGAAACAAGTTTTTTCATCATCTCTACCTCCTTAATCGTTCATCTTGTGCATAATATGTATGTCATACGGATCGAACTTTATACCGACCGTACTTCCCACTTCTGCCGCCTTTGTCGAATGTACAAGCCAATCGTGGTCATAAGCCTCGATAAGCATTTCATAATGCACACCCTTAAACGTGACAGACTGCACAACACCCGAAATATGTGAATCGTCAGGCTTAACAAGCTGAATATCCTCAGGACGTATAACAACGTCAACAGGTTTATTTTCACCGAATCCCGTATCAACACATTCAAATCTGTGACCGTTTATCTCAACAAGCAAATCCTTAACCATCATACCGTTTAGGATATTGCTTTCACCGATAAAGTCGGCAACGAATGCGTTTTTAGGCTCATTATATATATCAACCGGAGAACCGATTTGCTGAATATCACCGTTATTCATTACCACGACCGTATCACTCATTGTAAGAGCCTCCTCCTGGTCGTGTGTTACATATATAAACGTAATTTCAAGGCTTTGCTGAATACGCTTTAATTCAATCTGCATATCTTTTCTAAGCTTCAAATCAAGCGCGCCCAAAGGCTCGTCAAGAAGAAGCACCTTCGGCTCATTGACAAGTGCCCTTGCAATGGCAACTCTCTGCTGCTGACCGCCGGAAAGTCTGTCGATTGAGCGTTTTTCAAAACCTTTAAGGTTTACAAGCTCCAGCATTGCTCCGACACGCTTTTGAATTTCCTTATCAGAAAATTTCTTTATCTTCAATCCGAATGCAATATTATCATACACATTCAAATGAGGAAAAAGCGCGTATCTCTGAAACACCGTATTAACATTACGTTTATAAGGAGGTATATTATTAATCTCCTTACCGTCAAATCTGACAATACCGCTGTCAGGCTTTAAAAACCCACCTATAATTCTAAGTGTGGTTGTCTTTCCGCAGCCCGATGGGCCGAGAAACGTTACAAATTCTTTGTCCTTAATGTCAAGATTGATGTCGTTTAAAATCTTCTCACCGTCAAAGGAAACGGCAATGTTTTCAAGACTAATAATATTTTTGTTCAATTCTCTACCTCCCGATAAATTTTAAATAAATTTTATTTCGCATAAATGCAAAAAAAATTATATCATATTTTGTATTACGTTTGCAATAAAAAAAACAATGTTTTTTTCATAATATTAACGTAGAAATCAGTTACGGTATTTATGACTTCCACTTAAACAACAGCACACCGCCTATCATAAGTGCCATTCCGATGTATTTATTCCAAGTAAACGCAACCTTTTCGCTGCCCATAAGACCGAATGCGTCAATCAACGCCGCAACGAAAAGCTGTGAAATCAATATAATTGAAATTGCCACCGTAGGACTTAATTTGCCTATACCGAGCATAACCGTTACAGTTATAATTATCCCCAGTACACCGCCCAAAAGATAGAATTTATTCACGTCCGCTATACCTTTAAAACTGCCTTTGCCCATTATCCACACCGCAATAAGCGACAATAAAAATGCCGTTCCCTGAACAAATGCGTTTGATTCGTATATTCCTATTTTATCCGAAAGACGTGTATTCATAACACCCTGTATACTCATTGACGCACCCGCTATTATACTGAAAATTATTCCTGCCATAGTTAAGCCACTCTCCTTTTTTTTAGCTTACCCAATAAAGAAAAATTTATCAAAAAAAAATGAAAAAAGCACCTAAATAAGTGCTCTTTTCATTTTGCTATGTATAGGATAAAAGGGTAGAATGTAATTTCTTTCTACAAATATATTATAGCATACTGCAAAACACTTTGCAAGTCTTTTTTAGAAAAATTTAAACTTTTTTCCAACCCTATTATCCGTTTTAATATATCCTCTGTCTTAACTGTATAGGGGGGGAGATTAATTTCTTGTTAAAACAGTCGGATATTATTAAACCTTTATTTTCCGTAAAGCTCTGTTGCGGCAAGTGACAATACAATATTCAAATTGCCGTTTCTGCATCTTAATTCGTCAATAAACTTCTTTTCATCGGCATCTTTATTCATATTAACCGAATATGTAAGTTCATACAGCGAGCCCAAATCTGTTGTTCTGACCTTTTGTAATGTATAATCTTTTGAGTATTTCTTGATTATTTCATCAAATATACCCTCGTAATCAAGATTTTCGGGAATGGTAATTTTCAAATTTTTAGCCGTTGTATTAGGCTTACCGAATTTGATTTTTGAAACCACAATCATAAACAGGCAAAGCAATAAAACAAACAATGCTCCGTATCCGTAAAGACCTACACCGCACGCAAGACCTGCCGCAATATCAAAGAAAATATATCCTATATCCTCCGGATCGCCGGGTGCCGAACGGAAACGAATAATCGACAACGTTCCCGCAAGAGAAAATGCTCTCGCCACGTTACTTCCCACAAACAAAATTATAACCGTCAAAATTATCGGCAGCATTGTAAGCGTAATCGCAAAACTCTGCTGATATTTATTTTTATGTGTACCCATATATGTAAGACTTATAACAAGTCCGAATATAAGTGCCGCCGCCATTGCGACTATTGTCATAGGCAAGGTTAGCGTTATGCCTGAATCCGATGTTGACGTTATTGAATTTATTAAATTATCCATTCTCTTTTATCCTCCTATATTATACTGCTTGTTTTTGATTTCCGAATACGAATATTTTTTGTTTCGGTATTTCCTTTTGTCTTGCTATCATATTTTTGTACTCCGTACCGTACTTTGAAAAACTTGATGAGCGAATTTCAAATTCCGAAAGCATTTCGCAAAGCCACAGCGGTTTTGCCAAGCTTGTTTTTATTTCCATAAGCCACACGTCACTGTCTAAAAGTCTTTTCCCGTGGTCGCCCGACTCCAGCAATAAATCACTTCTTCTTGTACGAATGTTTGTATCAAACGATATTCTCAAATCGTCATTGCCTTTTTCAAAATAAGCCAATCTGTCATATGCGATATAGACTTTCGGCTCAAGGTCGTACAAATTAAGGCAATATTCAAGTTCATTCAAAACCTGACCGTTCATATAATCCTGTAATTCCGGTTTCACACCTGTTTCAATAAAATCATATGCCTCTCCAAGTTCCAATGTTGTACGGCGTTTATTCACAAGACCTCTGTATTTCTTCTTTATTTCAAGAAACACCTTTGAATCCATATCCGGTACACCGTAAGAACGAAGTCTTAACTTCTCCTTATATGCCGGTTTTGAAAGCGACTCTCTTATAAGAGAATTGTCTTTCGTGTCGTAATAAATATTTGCTATGGTATAAAGCAAATGTTCGCCGCAATGCGAATCAAGTTCCATATGCTCATCCATAATCTCCAAAACCTTATTAAAAGTTTTCGTGTCGAGCTTATACTTATGCTCGTAACGATTAAAAATCTCTATTGCCATAAGTCCTCATCTCCTCTTTTATCCTTTCTTTGATTTCATTGTACGGTATAATCCTTAAATAAACCTTAAAATGTAAAATTAATTTCAGAAAACTTTTCTCCGGTGAAATTTCTACTATATAATACGCAAAAAAAATTTTAAAATTAAGGTACATTTAAGAAAACTATGCTATAATATAGACATAAAATGATAAAAGAGGGTGAGCGAATGCGAATACTTGTTGTGGAGGACGAGCTTCATTTATCGGAGGCTTTGTCACATATATTAAAGAAAAACAATTACACCGTTGACGTTGCAAACGACGGTGAAACAGGACTTGACAACGCATTAAGCGGTATATATGACGTCATTGTCCTTGATATAATGTTACCCAAAACGGACGGTATAACCGTTTTAAAAACCTTGCGTTCGGAGGGTTTTGACACACCTGTTATACTTCTTACCGCAAAAAATGAAATTCCCGATAAAGTTCTCGGACTTGACAGCGGTGCGGACGATTACCTCGCAAAGCCGTTTAACACCGAAGAACTGCTTGCAAGAATAAGGGCATTAGGCCGCAGACGCGGTGAAATAGTAGCAAACACAAATACTATTTCATACGGTGATATAACTCTTAACACTTCTTCATTAAAGCTGACGGCAGGTGCGTCGGAAATAACTCTTACATTAAAAGAAAGCGAACTGCTTGAACATTTAATGTTACACAAAGAAATGGTTTGTTCAAAGGAACAGATTATAGAAAAATTATGGGGTTTTGATTCTGAGGCTGAATCCAATCACGTTGAAGTATATATATCATTTCTCCGCAAAAAACTTGCGTTTGTACATTCAAAGGTGTCCATTAACACCGTAAGAGGTGTCGGCTACACTTTAAGCGAATAGGGGGACTTGGGTATGTTTAAAAAACTTAGAAATAAACTTCTTATAATAAACACGCTCATAATTGCGGCACTTGTTTTATCGAGTTTTTCCGTTATTTATATTATGACGGCTCAAAACGTAAACAAAAGCATATCGCAAAAACTTGACAGAGCGATTGAATTTATTCGTCCCGACCACAATCCGCGGCAGAAAGACAATATGCAAAAGCCGGTTGACGATGTACCGCCCGACCAAAACGGCGATGTACCGCCCAATCCGAATACAGTCGACCCAAATGCGGACAATATAAACAAAAGCGACAAACAAAAGCAGGAATTTTCGCTTACATTCACTGTCACAACCGATACGGACGGCAATGTTAAAAAAGTCAACGCACCGTTTGATTTAACCGAAGATTTCTATACAGACAAAATAAACGACATTATTTACGGTTCGGAGGACAACGGACAAATCCATTCGTCAAACGGTTACTGGTCATACAAAGTTGTACCGCTTGATACAGGTTTTATAATTGCATTTACGGAATGTCAAGCCGAACACGCAATGCTTAGAAATTTATTTTTGATACTTCTTTTAGTCGGCGTAGTTGCACTTACGGTAGCATTTTTAATCAGTCTGTCGTCCGCAAACCGTTCAATCAAGCCGGTTGAAGAATCGTACAACAAGCAAAAACAGTTTGTCGCAGATGCGTCACACGAACTGAAAACACCGCTTACAACAATTAACACAAATGTTGACGTACTTCTGTCACATCAGGAAAACACTATAGGCGAAGAAAAAAAATGGCTTGATTACATTAAAACAGAAACTGAAAGAATGGCAAAACTCACAAATGACCTACTTTATCTCGCAAGAATTGACCATGACGACGGAAACGTGATTTTCAGCAAGGTTTCATTTTCGGAGGCAGCCGAAAGCGTTATACTTCTTATGGAGGCAGTCATTTTTGAAAACAACGTAAACCTTACTTACGACATCACTCCCGATTTATTCGTAAATGGCTCGACCGAACAGCTTAAACAGCTTGTTATGATACTTCTTGACAACGCAGTCAAATACACACCGAAATCCGGCGATATTAATATAACTCTTACTCACGAATCATCTGATGCGGTATTGACAGTCAGAAATACAGGTGTCGGAATTTCTGAGGACGCACAAAAACAAATATTTGAACGTTTCTATCGTGAGGACAAGTCAAGAGCAAGAGAAAGCGGAGGTTACGGGCTTGGTCTTGCAATAGCAAAAGCTATCACAACCGCTTGCAAAGGCAGTATTAAGGTTTACTCAAAAAAGAATGAATATACGGAATTTACCGTTAAAATACCTGTGGCGAGGTAAAGCCCCCTCCGTCACTCGTACCTCGTGACACCTCCCCTCAAGAGAAGGCAACAAAAAAGACGACTGAGAAGTCGTCTCTGCGTGTAGACAAAAGTGTCTACACGCTGGCAGAGGTAGAGAAATTAGTTCGGATTTTGCGAAAATGAACTCGTCGGCGTACGTTTGTACGTTAGAGTTTATTTTCACAAAAAGTGCACAGGCAAGCCGTATATCGAAGATAGGCTTGCCTGTTGCTTTTTATAGCTATAAATTAAACTTTAAAATATAAAAATAATATATTGCACGTTCCGGACAATTTGTCGACAGTCTGAGACGACTGAGAAGTCGTCTTTTTTTTGTTACTCAACGATTAACTTATTTATATTAACAACGTCACCTGCACCCATTGTAAATACAATATCGCCCTCTTTGACGTTCTTTTTCAAAAACTCGGCAATATCCTCGAATTTATCGATATACTGTGCATTTACTCCGCGTTTCTTAATATCCTCCGCAAGATTTTCAGGTTTTGTAACACCGTCAAACTTTTCACGTGCAGCATATATATGTGTCAAAATCAATTCGTCCGCATCATCAAACGCACCGACAAATTCGTCCCACAATGTTCTTGTTCGTGAGAAAGTGTGCGGCTGGAACACGCACCAAACTTTATTGTGCGGGAATTTTTGTGCCGCGTGAAGTGTCGCTTTTATTTCTGTCGGGTGGTGTGCATAGTCGTCAATCACAACCGCACCGTTTAAAAATCCTTTTTTCTCAAAACGTCTGTGCGTACCTTTAAATGTTTCAATCCCCTTTGCGGCAGTTTCCGCGTCAACGCCCATAAGATTACATACCGCAACAGTGGCAAGCGAATTTAAAATATTGTGTTCGCCCGGGACATTAAGTTTTATATGACAAACCTTTTCACCGTTTTTCATAACGTCAAAGCTCGGAAAACCTGCGTGATACACAATGTTTTCAGGGTAATAATCAAACTTGCTTTCCATTCCGTAAGTGATTATGTTAAGGTCATCTGCGTTTTCAAGCACTTTTTGAACATTCTTATCTCCGCCCATTGCAACGACATAACCTATATCCTTTGTCAAGTACGCAAACTGTCTGAAACTTGCGATTATTTCGTCAATTCCCGAAAAGAAGTCAAGATGATCTTCCTCAACATTTGTTATAAGGGCAATTGTAGGATAAAATTTCAAAAAGCTGTTTGTGTATTCACAAGCCTCTGTGACAAAATAATCTGATTTACCCGTTCTGATATTTCCGCCGATTAAATCAAGCTCACCGCCTACGCTGATTGTAGGGTCAAGATTTGCACCGATAAGTGCGTGTGCAAGCATTGATGTTGTCGTGGTTTTACCGTGCGTTCCGCTTACGCCGACAGCGTGCTTGTAATTTTTCATTATCGCACCCAAAAACTCGGCTCTGTCTATAAGGCGAATGCCCTTTTCCTTTGCAAGCACAATTTCGGGATTATCAGCTTTTGCCGCCGCCGTATATACAACAAGCGATGCCTTATTTATGCCGTCCTCGTTAACGGCACCGTGACCGTACACAATATCCGCACCCATATTTTCAAGCTTTTCGGTTATAGCACTCTTATTCCAGTCCGAGCCGGAAACGCCGTAGCCGTCTTTAAGCACAATTTGTGCCAAACCGCTCATACTTATTCCGCCTATACCGATAAAATGTATATTTGCCGTCTTATCTATATCAGACATTTGAAATCTATTCATCATATATCCCCTCGTATCTCATATTAATATATTAATTATATACCTTTATCAACAAATTGAAAACCCTTTTTTATAAATTTGCCCAATTAAAAATCGTATCTTGTAATTTTTTCGCCATTTTCACCATAAAATCTGTGCAAAGCACTTGACAAATTGAGCGAATTGCTATATTATTAAATTAGTAAAATTTGTCGGAAGGTGATGAAAAACATGGAAATTACAGACATCAGAATTAAAAAAGTAGCCAGCGAAGGAAAAATGAAAGCTGTCGCATCTGTTACATTTGACAATGCGTTTGCTGTCCATGACGTAAAGGTTATTGAAGGTCCGGAAAAGCTGTTTGTTGCTATGCCAAGCAGAAGAACTCCTGACGGTGAGTACAGAGATATTGCTCATCCGATAAACAGTGATATGAGAAATATGCTCGAAAGCAAGGTTCTTGCCGCATATGATGCGATTGAAGACGAGCCTGCTCCGGAAACAGCTGAATAATATAAAAGACAGATTACTTTTTGTAATCTGTCTTTTATATTATTTTATTCCAAAGCATTTTTTTGCATTTTCATATGTTGCGGTTTCAATTTTTTCAACAGAAATACCCTTTACCGCAGCAAGTTTTTCTGCAACATAGTGGATATAAAGCGAACTGTTTCGCTTTCCTCTGTGCGGTTCGGGTGTAAGGTACGGCGAATCGGTTTCAATAACAATTCTGTCAAGCGGTACATACTTCGCCACCTCAACAGGTCTTACCGACTTTTTAAACGTAAGTGAACCGCCGAACGCAATATACATTCCCCAATCAAGTATTTCCTTTGCCATTTCAACACTTCCCGCATAGCAATGGAATACTCCTCCGACTTCGCTCACCTTATGTTCACGCAAAATATCCATACAATCCTTATGCGCTTCTCTGTCGTGTATAACAACCGGCATTTTAAGCTCTCGTGCAACGTCCACTTGTCTTGCAAACCACTTTTGCTGAATATCACGCGGTGAAAAATCGTAAAAATAGTCAAGTCCTATTTCACCTATCGCTTTAACTTTCGGATTTTTGGCATATTCCTTCAGCTTATCCATATCCGCCTCGGTAAGTTCTGAAACCTCGTGCGGATGTATTCCGACCGATGCATAGACGAACGGATATTTTTCACATATCGCAAATATATCCGGCACCTCGTCAAGTGACGAACACGAATTTAAAATAAGTCCGACATTATTTTCATTCATCGCCGACAGCACTTCATCGACATCATCTTTAAACCTCTCATCATTATAATGTGCGTGAGAATCAAACAACATAACTTTCACCTGATTTCTAAAATTTCTTTTTCCGTTATCACAAAATTCATCGGTACATCGTGACTTTCCGTAGGTATTTTTTCAAGTATCTGAAAATCATAGCAAAGCCCTATTTTCACTGCTTTGCTGCTTTCAAGCAGTCTGTCGTAATACCCTTTTCCAAATCCCATTCTTCCACCGTTACGGTCAAATGCAAGTCCCGGTACAAGAATAACGTCAATATTATTTTCGTCAGCCTTTCGTACCGTTTTCGGCTCTAAAATGCCATATGCGCCCTTTTCCATATCGTCCATACTGTTTATATACGAAAGCGACAACGTACCGCTCTCAATATCGGTTATCGGCACAACAATTTTTTTGTCCTGTTCCCAAAGTTCTTTGATTATTTCAACGGTATCAGGTTCTTTGAACGCAGATATGAACGTACATATTGTTTTGGCTTGTTTCACACGCTCAACCCCAAGCAGCCTTTGACGAATTTCATCACTTTTAATTTTAACCTCGTCCTTAGATAGCGCACGACGTTTGGCACGCATATCTTCCCTTATCTCGTCCTTAATCAATACTGCATTGTCTCCTTTACTCTGTCGGCAGTTTCCTTGTCCTTTAGAATAGCCAGCATGGCAAACCCGAAATCAGCCGCCGCGCCTGCACCCTTGCCGGTTATAAACTTACCGTCAACAACAACTTTATCCGACTTTACGTCTGCGCCGTAAAGATACTTTTCGTAACCCGGGAAACAAGTCGCTTTTTTATCCTCAAGTAACATTTTCTTACCCAAAATTGACGGTGCGGCACAAATTGCCGATACATAAATACGGTTTGCAACCGCATAATTCAAAAGTCCGTGTACATCGTTTGACGCGTCAAGAATTTCGTGACCGATACCGCCCGGCAACATTAAAAGTTCCATCTTTTCAGGCTCAACCTCGTTAATCTCAATATCGGCTGTCACCTCAATACCGTGTGCGCCGGTTACTGTCTTGCTCTTTACACCGACTGTTGTAACATCAACATCGCCTCTTTTTAAAATATCTATAGGCTCGATTGCCTCAACTTCCTCGAAACCGTCCGCAAGCATTACATATACCATAAAAATCTATCCTTTCATCTTTTTTTACTATTATATCACGCCTATCAACAATTCACAATAAGTTTACATAATTTTTGTTGTTTTATATTCAAATATCTGGTATAATATTAATAAAGTTATATGGAGCGAATTTTTTTCATATACTAAATTTAAAACAAACGGAGGAATATATATGAGAGAGAAAATTGTACCTATCGAAGTTACTCCCGAAATGATGAAAATGCTTGAAATTTGTAAAAAGAATAAAAGCATTAATCCTGAGTTATATACCCAATATGACGTTAAAAGGGGGTTGAGAGACATTAACGGTAAAGGTGTTCTTGCCGGACTTACCGAAATAGGCGAAATTCATGCCTATGATACACTCTCTGACGGATCATCAAAACCTTGTGACGGTAAACTTTATTATCACGGTTATGATGTCGAGGACCTTATTAAAGGTTTTATCCGCGACAAAAGGTTTGGCTTTGAAGAAGTTACATATTTACTTCTTTTCGGCGAACTTCCGAACAAAAATGAGCTTGATATTTTCACAAAGACACTTTCACATATGCGAACTATTCCCCCGTCATTTGTGCGTGATATTATCATGCAAGCACCGAGTAAGGATATGATGAACGCACTTTCAAGAGGTGTGCTTACGTTGTATGCTTATGATGATAAAGCCGACGATGTGTCACTTCCGAATGTTTTAAGACAGTGTTTGCAGTTAATCGCACAATTTCCGTTGTTGTCGGTTTACGGCTATCAGGCGTTTAAGTATTATCATGAAAACGACAGTTTTATCGTTCATGCACCTAAACCGGAGCTTTCGACTGCGGAAAATATACTTCATATGTTGCGTAACGATAGTCAATATACAGAGCTTGAGGCGAGAATTCTTGATATTGCGTTGATACTTCACGCCGAACACGGTGGCGGTAACAACTCAACATTCACTACTCACGTAGTCACTTCAAGCGGTACGGATACTTATTCAACTGTTGCCGCGTCTTTGGGTGCGCTGAAAGGTCCTAAGCACGGCGGCGCTAATATTAAGGTTACGCAAATGTTTGAGGATATGAAAAAGAATATTAAAAACTGGAATGACGATAAAGAGATTGAGCAATATCTTTCTGATTTGCTTAATAAAAAAGCGTTCGATAAATCTGGACTTATTTACGGTATGGGTCACGCGGTTTATTCACTTTCCGACCCGAGAGCGAATGTTTTTAAGTCATTCGTTGAGAGCCTTTCAAAAGAAAAAGGCAGAGAGGACGAATTTAATTTGTATTCAAGGGTTGAACGACTTGCTCCGCAGGTCATCGCAAGTGAACGCAAAATGTATAAAGGCGTCAGTGCAAACGTGGACTTTTATTCGGGCTTCGTTTACAGTATGCTTGACTTGCCGATGGAATTGTATACACCTATGTTCGCAATCGCAAGAATTGCAGGTTGGTCGGCTCACAGAATTGAGGAACTTGTCAATCCGGGTAAAATCATTCGTCCCGCATATAAAAGTATCGCACCTCACAAAGAATATGTTCCTCTTGACAGCAGAGATTAAAAATAAACTCCCAATGCAATGCATTGGGAGTTTTGTATTAATATCAATTATTCATAAAATCTGCAATTTTATCAATCAATGTTATGTCAGCCGGTAGCCAATTTACACCATATAATTCATCTTTATTCAACCATTTAGAGTCTTCCGCCTCTTTCAAAATAATATCTCCATACACTATTACGCATAAAAAACATTTCATATTCAAATGAAATTTAGGATAATCATACTCAATGGTATCAATCAACTTACCCACTTTGATTTTTACTGTAAGTTCTTCTTGAATTTCTCTTATTAATGCCTGCTGTGGCGTTTCACCGACTTCAATTTTTCCCCCGGGGAATTCCCATTGTCCTTTGAACTCACCATATCCTCTTTCTGTTGCAAACACCGCAGTTGTATTTTCAAAAGAATCAACAATAACTGCCGCTGCTACTTCTATTGTTTTCATAATACTATTCCTCATTCAGAAAATCATTTATATAATCTATTGAGTTAAGATAATTGTTTTTATTGACAGTTGCTCTGATAAATATTTTTGCAAGTTCTCGGTTTATATCAAACAAATATCCCATATTTCCATTTCCGTCTTTATCAAACGGTGAATATTTAACTTGGCAAAACCTAATAATATCATCTTTAAAGTCTGATGTTTTTATAGGATTTTCAATTTTTACATAATCACATTCTACCTTACGCCCTTCTCTATCCCATAAATCTTCAACTACCAGTTCTTCTGGCTGAACACAATCGAAGCACGATGTTTTTGCAATACTTATTGCTTTTATATATCCGTCACATCCGTGCAAAATGATGTCACCCGCCCTTACATCAAGTAGTTTTTCCCAGTGATGAAATTTATTTCCCGCTTTATTTGAAATTGGTGCCCATATGTACCCACCATTGAACTCCTTATCAAATGTATTTCCTTGAAAAACAAAGAAAATCATACGTTTTCCGCTTATACGTTTTGGTCTGACAACTGATTTTTTATTAGCACTTGCTTTCTTTTCAGCATTAACGCGCGTTCTTTCTTGCTGACGCACCATTTCCCTTTCTGCCTGTTTTTTATGTTCTTCATTTCTGGCTCTGTTAATTTCTTCAATAATCATATCTTGTATATCTGAGTTTTCTGCCGTAATAAACTTTTCAAAAGCTATAGGAAAAATAAATCTTGATACTTTGGAGGCAAATTTTACAGACACATAATTATCTCCTGCTTCTGTTATAATCCCCTCGCCTAACATCTTATGAATTACTTTTGTATTTAACAATTCCGTGCTTTTCATTTGTTTTTTTCTCCTTTGGTTTAATATTTCTTTTTCATTAAACAAACCGTCTCAACATGACTTGTATGTGGGAACAGGTCGAAGGCGGTGGTGGCGGTTATGGTATAGCCGTTATCGTTAAGAAAACGTGCATCTCTGGCGAGGGTGGCGGGGTTACAGGAAACGTACACTACACGTTTGGGTTGTGCTTTAATTATTGCTGTGAGTGTTGATTCATCACTGCCCTTACGTGGCGGATCGAGAATAACCACGTCCGGCCGTTCGCCTTTTTCTATCAATTTCGGAACGATATTTTCTGCGCTGTCTGCGTAAAAAATTGCGTTCTCTATACCGTTTTTCACTGCATTTTCTTTTGCATCTTCGATTGCACGTTCAACAATTTCTACACCTACAACGCTTTTTGCGTTTTTAGCGGCACACAGCGAAATTGTACCGATACCGCAATAAATATCCATCACGCTTGTATTTTCATCAATATCCGCATACTCCAAAGCTTTACTATACAGCTTTTCGGTCTGTACCGGATTAACTTGAAAAAAGCTTTGAGGGGAAATATCAAATTTTACTCCACAAAGTGTATCTGAAATCCTATCCTTGCCCCAAAGAATTACATTTTCCTCCGTAAGCACAAGATTATTTCTCTTAGTATTAATATTCAGAACTATGCTGACAATTCTATCCGAAACCTTTCTCAATTTTGAAATCAATTTTTCACGTTTCGGCAAACTTTTTGCATTAACGGAAACGACAACCATAATCTCATTTGCAGAAAATGATTTACGTGTAAAAACACGCCTGACAATGCCTTTATGCGACTTTTCATCATATGCACTGACATTATTTTCATTCATATAATCAATTACCGCGTCATTTATCTCCCTATTAATTTCATCACCAAGGCTGCAATCGTCAAGTGGAATAATGTCATGACTTCGCATTGCGTAGAAACCGCAAACATTTTTACCATACACATTTCCGACAGGAAAAACCATTTTATTTCTATACCGTTCCGGCACATCCATACCGACAATTCCGTCAACCTTAAAATTCTCAAACTTGCCTATTCTCTGCATCGCATTCTCAACAATATCACGTTTTATATCAAGCTGTGCGTCATACTTTATATGACGAATTTGGCAACCGCCGCACCTTTTATAATGTCGGCACATAGGCTCACAACGTTTATCCGACGGTTCTGTAATCTCCAACACCTTACCGTATGCAAAATTTTTCTGCACTTTGACAACGAGCATTTTAATTTTATCGCCGTCCACCGTTTGCGGTACAAAAACCGCAAAGCCGTCTATATGCGCAACACCGTTACCGTCCGAAGAAACAGAATCTATACAAGCAACGTACTCTTTATTTTTTTCAACAGGAATCATAATTTACCTCTTATTTGTTTTGTATAATAGTTTTATTATATCATTCATTAATGGCATATGCAAGATTTTAGCAAAAAAAAGAAGCGGTATAAACCGCTTCTTTTAAAATTCTTATTTAAGAATTAGTCGTTATTAACGATTAGGTAGATTTCTTGAGCTTCGTCCTTATCTGTAGTTCTAACTACTGCGAATACTACATCGTCGATAACATCTTCGTGTTCAAGGTTAAGAATATCTTGACCACCTACTGTTGTCTTAGCAGCCTTAACGTCAGGTGTTGATGCAATACCTTCGTCAAGAAGAACTCTTGAGTTATCTGATCTTGCTGCGAAGTCATATGTGTAGATCTTAGCGTTGCTGTAGTTTACTTCAAGACCTTCGTCATAGTTTACTACATACTTACCCTCAGCATTTGTTGTAACTGTACCGATTGTGATGTTGCTACCGCTCTTATCAACAACAGGACCGAATACAACGTTTACATCGTTGTCATCATCTGATAGAAGATCAGCGAACTTTGTATCTGCAAGAACTGATGATTGCTTCTTGAATGCGTTAGTTCTAAAGTCTTCAAATGATGAACCGTTTAGAACATTCTGAGCAGCGAATACTGAGTAGATTCTTGAGATGTAGCCTTCTGAGTTAGTAGCGTAAACAAGTACGTCACCTTCGTCAAATGCGTCTTCTGCAACTGTTTTACCAGCGTTACCTGTGATTACAACGTCATCATCAAGAACGAATTGCTTTTCTTCACCGTTTACAACCAAGTTGTAAGCTGTCTTATCGCCGTCTTTGTCGATTACTTCACTACCGTTGAAGATAGCAAGCTGTGTTTCTGAATTGAATACGCTTGATGTACCCTTTGTAATGATTACGAATCTGTATGTGTTGTCTGACTTAGACTTATCATAACCATAAGCTGTGTATGGGCTACCATCGTTTAGAGATGAAACAACTGAATATGAATCCTTTGTATCAACTTCTGATAGGTCAAGGATTACTGTTGAGTCAGCCATCTTAACTGAACCAATCTTGTTACCTGATTCTTTGTATTCAGCATCAGCAGCTGTTGGAGCGATTACGCCACCATTCTTAATTGTGATCTTGTTTGAAGATGAGCTTACTGAATATTCTACAACCTGTTCCGGATAAGCAACTGACTTAGGTTGTGATGTGCTATATTTAGGTTCATCAAAAGCTACTACCTTTGATTGCCAATCTTTTGTTGTTGTATCTATCTTATTTTCCTTTTTAGCATCTGAATAGAATGTAGCATACTTCAAGTATGTTGCATATTCATTAACCTTATCGCTGTCTACTTTGTACTCTTCTTCAGTACCTTTCTTAGTAATGATTTGAGCCATGTAGTCGCCGCCGGCCTTCTTGTAGATGTTCTTCAATACGCCGTAGTTCTTTGATACTGAGTTTTCGTCAGCCTTAGCGATTCTGCCGAAGTGATCAAGGTATAGGCTATATTCTGTTGATGTTTCAACATCGATATCCATACCTTCAGCAGCCTTATACTTTGTACCGCCGATTGTGTATTCACCCTTTGAATCGTTTCTGCTTGTGCACTTAACGCCGTCAACAACGTTTCTTGTAACGATTACATCATAGAAGCTTGATTCTCTAAATGAACCTGTTGTATCGTATGAAATGTTAAGTACGTCGTTTTGTTGAAGATCTTTAGCTTCGATTTCTTTACCGTCAAGTTTGAATGAATATGTGTAGTTATCATCATCCTTGTTTACTGTCATCTTAGCTTGGATACCTGATGAATATGTATCGAAGTTTACTGATGTTTCGTTTGTCTTGTCGATAACTTCATCAACAATAGCTGTTACATATGAAGATACCATGATTGTGTTATACTTAGCTGATGTGCTTGTTGAACCAGTTTCTGTTTCCTTTTGAAGTGTTACAGATGCTGTTTCGTTCTTATCAAGATAATCTCTTAGCTCTGCAATAGATTTTGATGATTCAACGCCGTTGATATAGATTGTAACGCCGTTTGTTGTATCAAGTTGATACTTTGTTGAACCCTTTGTTGTACCTGCTGGGAAGAAGTAAAGAGCTTCGTCTGTTGACTTGTTTTCATCAAAGTCTTCTGAAGCAACTGTTACGCTCTTGTTTGCAGCAGCAGCAGCGATTGAAAGAATTGTGAATTCATCATCGTCATTCTTTTGGATAAGTGCCTGAGAATATGTTCTTAGGTAGTTATCAGCCTTTGAATCGCCGATGTACATATCTTCTGAAACAGGTGAATCTGCCTTAACTTCTTCATCGTCAAAGTTGTCAGCTTTTTCAACTTGGAATGTAACCTTGTCATTATCAACTGAACCAGTCTTGCTTGTTTCTGTTACACGACCGTATACTTTGTATGCGTCATGCTTTTCTGTGAATAGAGTTTCGTATGCTCTGCCTTCTTTACCGTCTCTTACTTCAAGATTAGGTGTCTTTGTACCGTTCCACTCTGGCTTCCAGCTTGCAATTACGCAAAGAGGAGCGTCCATAGCGTTGTCGATCATTTGAGCAACCTGAGCTCTTGTAAGTTCTGTGCTGTCTTTGATACCTGAGATACCCTTTGTGATATCAAGTGATGCAGCGTATGTCTTGTAGCCTATTGGCCATCCGCCTTGAGCTTGTGCATATGTTTCGTAACCGATAGCACTTACAAGCATCTTTTGAGCCTGTACATATGTAACGTTAGCGTCAGGATCAAATTCTGTATCGCTCATACCTGCGATGAAACCGTCAGCAACACCTTGGTTGATGTAGCCTTTAGCCCAGTGATCTGCTGAAACATCAGCGAACTTTGTTGATTCTGTTGATGCCTCTGCTGATGAACGTTCTGCAAGAGCGTCAACGATCATCTTTGTGATTTCAGCTCTTGTTACAAGCTTATCCGGACCGAATGTGCCGTCATCGTAACCGCTGATTATGTCAAGAGCTGAAAGTTCTTGAACAGCCTGTGCGTAGCTTGCTGTAGATTCTACGTCAGGGAAATCAACTGCGAAAGCGGCAACTGAAGATGCTACCATAGTAAGAGCAGCAACTGATGAAATTACCTTTTTGAGATTCTTATTCATAGTCTCAAATCCTCCCTTTTTGATTCTTTGTTTGTGAAGGGTTTCCTTAGATGTTTTGTATGCACCCTTCTTTGCATTACAAAACTACATTACACATTGATTATACCACGCAAACTGTGTATAAGTCAATGACGTATTACAGTTGTAAAAAAACTGTAATTCTTGTCACATCTCGGCTACAACCTGCTTTGCCGTTTTGTGACTCATATTACGGTAACAATTTTCAACTAACGCTTCTACCCTATTATTCGAAAACTGCTACTGAATATTTTACTCTTTCATAAAGCTGTTGTCAACTACTTTTTTCTGCCAACCCGATCTTTTTCACAAAATTTTATAATTAGCACAAAATCTATGTCCAATTCACGGACTTTTTGGTCAAATTGATTATGTCAACCAATGCTTTTATGTTTTACAATAGATTAGACGTATGTTTTCCGAAAAAGTTCCGCTTTTTTTGAAAAAATTTTAAAAAATTTATTGAAATCATTATTTTTTCTTAATATAATAGTGTAAACAAACTGAAAGGACTACACATATGGCTAAATATTATGCCGTCAGAAACGGCTATCATACAGGAATTTTTAACACTTGGGACGAATGTAAAAAGGAGGTTTCCGGTTTTTCGGGTGCGGAATATAAAAGTTTTACAAAGCTTGAGGACGCAAAAGCTTTTTTAGGCGAAAACGAACAAATCAGTTTATTCGATGAACCGAAAGAAAGAAAAAGCACCGCCGTTGCATATGTTGACGGAAGCTACAACATCTCCACAAAAGAATATGCGTGCGGAGTTATTATTTTCTATGAGGGGAAAGAAACGACATTCAGCAGAAAATTTTCAAATCCCGAAAACGCATCAATGAGAAATGTTGCGGGTGAAATTGAGGGTGCAAAACTCGCAATGCAGTTTTGCATTGACAATCATATAGAAGAAATAGACATTTATTACGATTACGAAGGCGTCGAAAAATGGTGTACGGGTGCTTGGAAAACCAACAAATCCGGCACAATTTCTTACAAGCAATTTTATGACGAAATAAAAAAATCGGTAAAAGTTTCATTTAACAAGGTAAAAGGTCACTCCGGCGACAAGTACAACGATGTCGCCGACAGACTCGCAAAAGACGCTTTGGGAATTAAATAAATTATTTCTGCAGCAATGCAAAAACAGACAAGCCAATTAACCGACTTGTCTGTTTTTCTTTTAATACTTTTTCAAATCACAATACACTCTTATCCAACCGGTGTCAAGTTCTTTACTGCTCTTTTCCTGCCAAATATAGATTAAATCATTTTCAATCTTAACGCTGCCGTTATGGATTTGACTGTCATTATCGTTTATCACAACCGACGATGTATCAAATTGGATATAATATGCCGGTTTTGTTTCATCGTCAACATCAAGTGCGAATTTGAACATATCATTATTTTTATTGTCATTTACTATCGTCAAACCGTCAGGATAATAATAGTAATTGCCGTTATATCTGATTATTGACGCACCGAACGATTTTTTACCGTCCTCCTGTGCCGCCTCGGTTACAAAGTCATTCCATTCCCATGATGCAAGTTCAAATCTTCCATTTGTGCCGCTGTCAACTATAAGCGGTGCAATGTCATCATCTCCGACAACATCAATTACAAACTGTGCATATGCGCTGTTATCCCAAAGCGAACTTGAGTTTGACTTAACCGTAAGATGTGTCTGTCCCGATTTTTTCATATTAAGCTTATCCGCCGTTACGGTATACTTGCTTCTCGGAAGTTCTTCCCTTGCACCGCCTGCATATACTGCCGTTACAGTCAAGTTCTTTATAACCTTATCAACTTCTCTGCCTATGAACACCATTTTAGTCGGATTATTTTCGTCAAGCATATCGTCCTCATAATACGTATCAGGTCCGCTTACCGTCAAATATGCGATTTTTTCGCCGATTTGCGGTTTTTCCGCCACTTCAACCGACACGTCTTTCATAAGTGCGAACTTAATCTCTTTATCCGATATATCCTTATGCTTTTTACACATAAGCGCAAGTTTTTCTTCACCTGTTCTGATATAATAATTTGTCGACGGATATTTTTTACTTAATCCGGTCTTTTCATTAAGGCTTGAAATCAATTTTTGATAATTTCCGTTTTGGATAAGGTCGTGCCAATATGTTTCGCCTGTTTTCATTTCGTCCGTAAGCTCGTCCGAAAGCATATTCAGCATTATGCTCATATGCGTACTGCACTTTGCCTTATTACGATTTATAACGCACTGCACAAGTGACGGCACTATTACCACGCACGACAAAACAATTACAACCGCTCCGACACCGAATTCGACCGGTTTTATTTTCTTAAATTTTGAGCCGATTGACGAAAATATATTTCCCAATTTTTTCTTAATCTTTTGTAAATTTATTTTTTTCAAATTATTTTTTTTCAAAACTGCACCTCAAATTATAATTTTCTGTAAACCGCAAAATACATTGTTGTAAAGCACGCCAAACCGCCTATCAAATTTGAAATCGGCTCTGCCAAAAATACTCCGTTTACTCCGAACCATATCGGAAGAAGAAGTATAAGCGGTATTACCACTATTCCCTTTCTCAATATAGAAAAGAATATCGCAAACTTCGCTTTCCCTATTCCGACAAACACCGTCTGCCCCGTAAACATAAACGCCATAAGGAAAAATCCGAAAAAGTATATATGCAATGACGGTACACCGGCAGTTATAAGTGCCGCATCGGCAGTGAATATTCCTATAAGGAATTTCGGAATCAGCAAAATTATAAACCATGCCACTGTACTGTATATAATAAGCATTGCCGCCAAATACCGTATCGCCTCTTTAACCCGTCCGTTTTCACCTGCACCGTAGTTAAAGCCGATTATCGGCTGTGCACCGTTTCCCAAACCCGTTACAGGCATTTGCAAAACTTCTCTTATAGAATTGATTATAGTCATAACTCCGACATACACGTCCGAGCCGTAATTCTGCAAACTCACGTTACACGCAATCTGTACCGCGCTGTTTGTCACCGACATTGTAAATCCCGAAAGTCCTAAAACAAGTATCTTCTTTACACGTTTTGCCTGACAGCGCATTGCGGAAAGTTTTATTTTTATAATCGTATTTTTGCCGGTTAAAAATTTAAACGTCCAAACCGATGCGGCAAGCTGTGACAAGACTGTCGCAAGTGCCGCACCCTGTACGCCCATTATATATATAAATATCGGGTCTAAAATAATATTCAGCACCGCTCCGATTACGACGGTAAGCATACCCGTTTTACCGAAGCCCTGTGCATTTATGAACGAATTAAGTCCCAAACTCATCATAACAAACACGTTACCCAAAAGGTAAATCGTTATATATGAATTTGCATATTCAATCGTATTTTCACTTGCACCCAAAAGATACAAAAGCGGTCTTTTTACGATTAATCCGACAACCGTAAGACACAAACCGAATATTACAAGCAGTGTCACGCTGTTGCCGAGTATCGCCTCAGCCTCTTTTTCGTTGCCCTCACCGCGTTTTATCGAAAACAACGGTGCACCGCCCATACCGATAAGGTTTGCGAAAGCGATTACAATGGTTATAATCGGCAGACAAACTCCGACCCCCGTCAATGCAAGTGACGAATTTTCGCCCATTCTTCCTATATAAATTCGGTCTACTATACTGTAAAGTACATTGATAAGCTGTGCAAGCGTCATCGGAATAGAAAGTCTTAATATATTTGATATTATACTTCCCTTTGAAAAATCGTTTACTACTTGTTTAGCCATTCTTCCGCCGCCTCAATTTGTGTTTGTATTTCTTTTTCAAGTATTCCGTCCGAATTTTCTTCGACCTTACAAATCACTTTACTTTGAGTCGTAAACATTACTCGGACAAAAAACTTATCCTCGACTTTATCGTATATTCTTCCAGCACTGAGTGTACCGCCGGCAATACTCGCCGGACTGTTTGCGATATATCCGACCTTGCCGATAATCGGCAATTTTACGGTTATCGCCTCTGAATCATATTTGTTTGACGGCTCTTTTACGCAGATAAGCACGTTTCCTATTGCAAAAGGCTTTTTATGATAATAATTCGCAAAGCCCGTTACCGTTACATACAAATCTTCCATAAATCCGCCCCCAATCATCAATATATTATCCAAACCTGTAAACAGGTTCAAAAATCATATTTGTTATTATATCATTTTATATTTGTTTTGTCTACTTTTTTTACTACTCCTTCACCGTCAAATAAAGGAATAAAGCTTTCCGAAACAGTACCACCCTCCTGCACAAAAGCATTTTCGACACCGATTTCAACCGCAAAGTCAAGCACTTCGTCATATTCGCTTTCCGTAACTTTTCTGTTTATTTCGGGATATTTTAAAACACTTTCAAGCGGTGTGTACTGATTCATTATGCTCATATAAATATCATCGCCGTATGTGTTATACAGATATTTAATCACTCTTTTTGAATTGTCGGTATATGACGGCAAAACAAGATGTCTTACGATTATTCCGCGTTTCATCATACCATTTTCGTCAAATTCACAACCTCCGGCTTGTCTTACCATTTCATCTATCGCTCTTTTTGCGTGTATCGGATAATCCTCTGCTTTTGAATACTTTTTTGCAAGTACGCTGTCGGCATATTTAAAATCCGGTAAATAAATATCTATATAACCGTCAAGCATTTTCAGTTTATCAACGCTTTCATAGCCGCCGCAGTTATACACAATCGGAATATCAAGTCCTTTTACCGCATCGAGTGCCTTTATAATATGCGGTACATAATGAGTTGGTGTTACAAGATTTATATTGTTTGCGCCTTTATCCTGAAGTTCAAGAAATATTTCCGCCAACCTGTCCGATGTTATTTCAAAGCCTTTATGCTCCGAAGATATTTCTCTGTTCTGACAATACACGCACCCAAGATTACATCCCGAAAAGAACACTGTTCCCGAACCGCTCTCACCGGAAATACACGGTTCTTCCCACATATGCAGTGCGGCACGTGCCACATAAAGCTTATCACTCTGACCGCATACACCGACTGTCCTGCTTCTGTCAACACCGCAGTTTCTCGGACAAAGTCTACATTCTCTGTAATAATTCATCGCAATATTTCCATAACCTTGTCAAATGCCGCCGCTGTCTTTTCCAAATCAGCCTTAGTATGTGCGTCAGACAAGAACAGCGACTCAAATTGCGACGGTGCAAGATAAATACCCTGTTTAAGCATTTCGTTAAAGTATACTTTGAATTTTTCAGTGTCCGACTTTGATGCGGTTTCAAAATTTGTTACGTCATTGTCCGTAAAGAATACACTCATCATTGAGCCTACTCTGTTTACACGAACATTCACACCATATTTTTCAGCCGACTTTTTAAATTCACTCTCAAGATATGCACCCTTTTGTTCAATTTCTTCATATATATAGGGGTTTTCCTGCAAATATTTAATCTGTGCGTTACCCGCCGCCATTGCAAGCGGATTACCCGACAATGTACCTGCCTGATAAACAGGACCTGTCGGCGAAACAAATTCCATAATCTCACGTTTACCGCCGTATGCGCCGACAGGCATACCGCCGCCGATAATTTTTCCGAATGTGACAATATCCGCGTCCAAACCAAATCTGCCTATTGCACCCGACGCAGATAATCTAAATCCCGTCATAACCTCGTCCACAATAAACACGCTTCCGTACTTTTTCGTTATCTCGCGAATTTTCTGCAAATATCCGTCTTTAGGCGGTACAACACCCATATTTCCTGCTACAGGCTCAATTATAACTCCGGCTATTTTACTACCCATTTTTTCAAATGCGTCCTCTATTGCATCAATATCATTGTACGGTAAAACAAGCGTATACTTTGCAAAATCTTCAGGCACACCTGCCGATGACGCACTTCCGAAAGTTGCCGCACCCGAACCGGCTTTTATAAGTAGCGAGTCGCTGTGTCCGTGATAACAGCCCTCAAACTTTATTATTATATTTCTGCCCGTGTAACCTCTTGCCAGACGTATCGCAGACATAGTTGCCTCCGTACCCGAATTAACCATTCTCACAACATCAACACAAGGAACAAGCGAACAAATTCTCTTTGCAAGCTCCGTTTCGGCAAGGCAAGGTGCACCGAAAGACATACCTTTATCGCAAGCCTCCTTAACCGCCTCCAAAACGATTTCCTTACAGTGTCCCAAAAACATAGGCCCCCATGAGCCGACATAATCTATATATTCGTTTCCGTCAATATCGTATATCTTACTTCCGTTTGCACGTTCTATAAAAAGCGGATAAGTTCCGACATTCTTAAACGCTCTTACAGGCGAATTAACTCCGCCGGGTATATATTTTTTAGCCTCGTCAAAGGCTGTTTTGCTTTTTGATGTATCCACAATATATCATTCCTTTTCTAAACAGATAAAAAAATTATACACCCTACTTAATTTATTGTCAATTCCCTTGATTTTTCGATATAATAGTGTTAAAATAGACAAGATATATTTCAGATTCCAATAAATTGTCTGGAACGTGCAAAATAATTATTATATTTCATAAATTGATAAACACAGTAAATGATAGGCAAGCCTACGGCTTACCTATGCACTTTTTGTGAAAATAAACTCTAACGTACAAACGTACGCCGACGAGTTCATTTTCGCAAAATCCGAACTAATTTCTTGAAATCTGATGAGATGTACAATATATCCGTTTTCGGTAAACAAGTGTTTTTATATTGTTTTCAAAAGGAGAAGCAGGGTGAAATTCCCTCACAGTCACGCTACCGTACAGTCGGATCGCCTGCCGAAAATCGAGCGCATTTGTGCCTACGAACGATGGGTCAATGGCGGAATCATTCAGATTTTAAGCCATAGGATTTACCCAATCCCTACGGCTTTTTTTGGTATGTGAAAATCACAAGTTTTCTACACTCCCAAAAAGTTTCATAACTGATTTAAGTGGTCACTTGTGTGCTAAAACATATTTCATAAGAAGAAAAGGAGAAAAATTTATGTCTTTAGCAAACAGGAAAACAAAACTATTGGTGGCAATGCTTTCACTACTGCTTGTCATTCCTATGACAAACGCATTCGCAATGCACATTATGGAGGGTTATCTTCCTCCGAACTACTGTATTATATGGGGAGTTGTATGTATACCGTTCCTTATCGCAGGCGGTATCAGTATGCAAAAACAAGCAAAGAAGAACAACAAAACAAAAATACTTCTTGCACTTGCAGGAGCTTTCGTTTTCATTCTTTCATCGCTTAAAATCCCTTCAGTTACAGGAAGTTGTTCACATCCGACAGGTACAGGACTCGGTGCAATTCTTTTCGGACCGTCGATTATGTCTTTACTCGGTATAATCGTGCTTTTGTTCCAGGCACTTCTTCTTGCACACGGCGGACTTACAACACTTGGTGCAAACACATTTTCAATGGCGATTGCCGGACCGTTCGTTTCATTCGGTATATACAAGCTTTGCCAAAAGCTTAACGCACCGAAAGGTCTTGCAGTATTTCTTGCCGCAACAATAGGTGATATATTCACTTATGTGGTAACATCATGTCAGCTTGCACTTGCATTCCCTGACCAAAACTTCTTTGCATCACTTGTAAAGTTTATGGGAATCTTCGCGGTTACACAAGTTCCGATTGCCATTGCAGAGGGTATTTTGTCTGTTATGATATTCAATGTATTGGCTAAGAACTGTACAAACGAACTTAAGCAGCTTAATGTTATATAAGGGGGTATATATTAATGAAACTTTGGGTTAAAAATACAATATTAGCAGTTATACTTGTTCTTATAATTGCCGTACCGCTACTGTTTATGGGCGGTCACGAATTTGGCGGTTCTGACGACCAAGCATCAGACGCCATAAGTGAATTGGACGAAAGTTACGAGCCATGGTTTGAGCCGTTCTGGGAGCCGCCGTCAGGTGAAATCGAGTCACTTTTCTTCTGTCTTCAGGCAGGTGTGGGCGCCGGTATTGTCGGCTTTGTACTTGGCAGAGTAACAGCTAAAAAGAAAAATGATAATTGATAAATTAGCATATAATTCAAAACTCAGAAATATTGCACCTATTTCAAAACTTCTGTTTTCAATGTCGGTGCTTGTTATCTGCATATGGGCAAACAGCTTTTTGGTAAGCGTATTTACTGCGCTTACTATGCTGTTTCTTATTATTTTTATAGGAAAAACATCGTATAAAAACGTATTTCATCTTATGACTGTCCCGATAGTTTTTATTATTATGGGTTCAGCCGCAATAGCAATTTCAATCGGTCAAAATTCAAGCGATATGCTTTTTTCACTGCATTTCGGCAATACTTATTTCGGTGTGAGCCATACAAGTCTTTTATCGGCTGTTCGCGTTATGATTAAGTGTTTCGGTGCGGTAAGCTGTATGTATTTTCTTTCACTTACCACGCCTATGGTCGATTTATTCACTTTGCTCAGAAAAAGCATTATACCGAATTTTATAATCGAAATTGCGGAACTGATTTACAGATACATTTTTGTGCTATTTGACGTATCGCACAGAATACATACCGCTCAAGACGCACGTTTGGGGTACAGCAATCTTCGTGTAAGCTACCACTCAACGGCACAGCTTGCGTCAAACCTTTTTATACGTTCCTTTAATCAAGCCGAAAAAACGTATACCGCTATGGAGTCACGCGGTTATGACGGCGAAATCAACGTTATTATGCCGAAGATTAATCATTCGGTCAAATTTAACGTATTTGCGGTCATATACGTCGTAATTACAACAGCGATTGCGATATTTTCAAGAAAGGCGGGGATTTGATGAATATTATCGAAACAGAAAACCTTTCATATAAATATGATGAAAGCCATTTTGCTCTTTCGGATTTGAGCATTGGCTTTGAAAAAGGGAAAATTACAACAATTCTCGGTGCAAACGGAGCAGGCAAATCAACATTGTTTCTGAATATGAACGGAATTTTAAAGCCGCATTCGGGGACAGTAAAATTTATGGGTAAACCGATAGGTTATTCAAAAAAGGAAATCAGAGAATTAAGAAAAAGTGTCGGAATAGTTTTTCAAGACCCCGACGACCAGCTTTTTTCCGCGTCTGTTTTTCAGGATGTGTCTTTCGGTGCAATGAATTTGAAATTGCCGCAGGACGAAGTTGTTCATCTTACCGAAAATGCACTTAAACGCACAGGTATTTTTGATTTAAAAGACAAACCTACCCATGCATTAAGTTTCGGTCAGAAAAAACGTGCCGCAATAGCCGGCATACTTGTTATGTCGCCGGAGGTAATCATTCTTGACGAGCCGACGGCAGGCCTTGACCCAATGGGCGTAAGTGAACTTATGCACCTTCTTCGCGATATATGCGAAAATGAGGGTACGACAATTATAATGTCAACGCATGATATTGACGTTGTGCCGATTTATTCGGACTATGTTTACGTTATAAATCACGGTAAATTACTTACAGACGGTACTCCCGAAGAAGTATTCTCAAATCCGACGCTTTTGCGTGAACATAATTTAAGATTGCCGAGAATTGCACATTTACTTGAAATTTTGAATAAATGTGATAAACTTAATGTAGACTTCTCAAAAGCCACTATCGGCAAAGCAAGAGAAGAAATTTTAAATCTTATAAGGGGTAAATAACTATGGCAAAATTCTATTCCGTCGGAGTCGGTGCAGGTGACGGTTCATATATAACTCTCGGTGCGCTTCGTGCATTGGAACAGGCTGATATAATCGCCGTTCCCGTTAAAAAATACGGAGAAAAATCAACTGCACTTGAAATAATCCGCAAGGAATTTGATACGGATAAAAAAGAAATTTCAGAACTTGAATTTCGCATGAGCGGGGACACTAAAATCAGAGAGGAGTCCCGCAGAAATTCAGCCGAAAAAATTATATCGGCTTTAAAAGACGGAAAAGATGTTGCAATGATTACTCTCGGTGACGTTTCGGTTTACAGTACCTGCACATACGTTCACAACGCAGTGAAAAATGCAGGCTTTGAACTTGAAATTATACCCGGTATAACTTCATTTTGTGCCGCTGCGGACAAGGCACAGATAAGTCTTTGCGAGGGAAACGAATCGGTTGCGATTATTCCCTCGCTTAAATCAAATTTACTTGAAAAATATATTGCCGATTTTGATACGGTTGTGATTATGAAATCGGGCAACGATACAGATGTAATATACGACATTTTAAAAAAGTACGGACTTGAAAACAACGCGATTGTTTCAAGCTGTATCGGTATGGAAAACGAAATTATCGAAAAAATACAAAAAGGCAAATCATACGGTTATTTTACAACCGTTATTGTAAGAAAATAATCAGAAAGGTTATGGGATAATGGAACTGCTTGCAGTGAGTATCAGCCACGAAAATACTCCAATATCAATTCGTGAGAAAGTATCTTTTACAAAGAAAAAACAGGCTGAAATTTTAAAGTATATAAAACAGAATATCGCTGAAGAATGTGTGCTTTTGTCCACTTGCAACCGTTGTGAATTTTATCTTGCGGGGTATAATATGAAAGATAAATTCATTGACTGTTTAGTGTCCCTAACCGATGAATTTGTTAAAAAGTACATAAGCATATATGAGGGCGACGATTGTTCGCGTCATCTTGCACTTACCGCGTCGGGGCTTAAATCAATGATTCTCGGTGAGGATCAGATTTTAGGTCAGGTTAAAGACGCGCACGAATTTGCAAAAGAACATTTGTGCTGCGGAAAATATCTCAACACACTTTTCCGTATTTCCGTAACGGGTGCAAAAAAAGTTAAAACGGAAACGCTTTTATCGAAAACTCCTGTTTCCGCGGCAACCATTGCAATAAAACAGTGTCAAAATATTTTGGGGACACTAAATAACAAAAACATATTAATTATCGGTGCAAGCGGAAAAACAGGCTCTATCGTTCTTAAAGATTTACTGTCCCTTGACGGTGTAAATATTTATGCCACTTCGCGTACGCATGACGGCATTATAAACCACATTGACGGTGCGATTACCGTTGATTACGACAAGCGTTATGATAATCTTGATATGTATGACGCCGTAATCAGTGCCACGTCCAGTCCGCATATCGTACTTGAAAAAAGCAGAGCAAAAAACGCAATAAAGACTTGTAAAAAGCGAGTTTTTATCGACCTTGCAGTACCTCGTGACATTGAGATATTCGAGGATGAATACACAGTTTACAAAAATATTGACGATTTAACCGAAATCGCGGACAACAACAACAGAATTAAACAACAGGAAATTATGAAAGCCGAAAAAATTCTTCAAAAATATATTGATGAATTTCGTATATGGAAACTTTTTTCCGAAAGCGAAACATTATTCAAATCGGCAGAGAATAAAATTGAAAACGAGAGCGAAAAGAACACTTTTCGCCATAAAATATATAATCTGAAATCAGACAACAATTATGCAAAATTCAGTGAATTTATTATTTTGCTTAGGGAGAAATTAACGTGAGTATAATAAAAATCGGCTCAAGAAAAAGCCAGCTTGCAATCAAACAAACAGAGGCTGTAATCAAAAAATTGAAAGAGCATTTTCCAAACGACACTTTTGAAATTGCCGGCATTTCAACAAAGGGTGACCGTCAGCTTGATAAGTCGCTCCAAAGTTTCGGCGGAAAAGGTGTTTTTATAAAAGAAATCGAAACCGCACTTTTAAGCGGTGAAATAGATATGGCGGTGCATAGTGCAAAAGATATGCCGACAGAAATTTGCGATGGTCTTACGATAAGTGCCGCACTTCTTCGCGACGACAGAAGTGATGTGCTTGTTCATTTTGGGGACACTAAATTATCCGATATAAAAATAATCGGTACAGGCAGTGCAAGACGCCAGTCACAGGCTGAAAAACTGTTCCCGAACGTTGTTTTTAAACCAATCAGAGGTAATATCGGCACTCGTCTTGAAAAAGTCAAAAACGGTGAATACGATGCGGTCATTATGGCTCGTGCCGCAATAAACCGTCTTGCCGTTTCCAACGTTAAAATCGAGAATCTCGGCGATAATTTCATATGCGCCGCAGGTCAAGGTATTCTTGCCATCGAAACCGCCGTCGGCAAAGCCGATAAATACGCACAGGCGATAAATGATAAAATCGCAATGACCGAATTAAAATGCGAACGTGCATTTTTGCAGTACACAGGCGGTGGCTGTCACGCGCCGTGCGGTGCGTCGGCTGAATTTAACGGTAAAGAAATTAAAATGTGCACGTTTTTCAAAGAAAACGACAAAGAAATTTATCTTGAAATGTTCGGAAACGATCCGATATTACTCGGCAAAAAAATGGCTGAAATAACGCTTGATAAAATTAAGGAGTAAATCAAAATGGTATATCTTGTAGGTGCAGGACCCGGTGACAGCGGATTAATCACACAGAAAGGTCTTGAATGTATAAAAAAAGCGGACGTCATAATTTACGACCACCTTGCAAATCCGACTTTATTGAGCTATGCAAAAAACGACTGTAAATTGATTTATGCCGGAAAAATCGCAGGCAATCATCACATGGTACAGGAGGAAATCAACAAAACCCTTGTTGAACACAGCTGTTTCGGAAACGTTGTACGTCTGAAAGGCGGCGATCCGTTTATTTTCGGTCGCGGAGGTGAAGAGATCATCGCGCTTATCGAAAATAATATTGACTACGAAATTGTACCCGGTATTTCTTCTTGTTACAGTGCCGCCGAATATTGCGGTATTCCCGTCACTCACCGCGGAGTTGCAACTTCGTTTCACGTTATAACAGGTCATGAAAAAGTCGGAAATGAAACAGTTAATTACAGCGCACTTGCAAAACTCAGCGGAACACTTGTTTTTCTTATGGGGCTTTCGTCTTCCGAAAATATAAGCAATAAGCTTATTGAAAACGGTAAATCGGAAAATACACCTGTTGCCGTAATTTCAAGCGGTACAACGCCACGTCAAAAATGTGTTACAGGGACACTAAATAATTTATCCGCATTGGCAAAACAAATGACTTCTCCGGCGATAATTCTTGTCGGTGATGTGGTGAATTTAAAGCAAGATTGGTTTAAACAAAAAAACACAAAAATACTCACAACCGCAACACCGTTAATGAACAAAAGCATAAAAAATGCGACAATCGATTTTGACATAACGGAGCTTCCTTTAATCAAAACAGTTACGATTAATTTCGACTTGTTTTCAAAAGCGGATATAGCAAACTTTTCACATATAGTATTTACGAGTGCAAACGGTGTTAAAATATTTTTTGAATATTTACAAAAATCAAAAACTGATATACGCACTTTAAGGGACACTAAATTTGCTGTTGTCGGCAAAAAAACAGCCGACGCACTTGCAAGTTACGGAATATATGCCGACATAGTTCCTCAAATTCATTCGGGACTTGAGCTTGCTCGCCTAATGTGCGAAAAGTGCAGTAAAAACGACAATATTCTTTTAATTCGAGCCGAAAACGGTGCAAGCACCATACCGAATATTTTAAGTGAAAACAATATTAATTTCACCGATATGCACCTTTACAGAACGGAAACCGACCACTCAAAACAAGAACTTTTGAATTTATGTCTAAGTGATACTGACTATGTCATATTATCAAGCGGTTCCGCCGCAAAGGCATTTTCCGAAATGGCAGACACATCAAATGTAAAGCTGATTTCAATAGGAAACGAAACAACAAAATCCGCCGAAAAATGCGGGCTTAAAATTTATAAAACAGCCGACAATGCAACCGCAGAAAGCATTATCGACTGTATCAGGAGGGACACTAAATGATCAGACGACCAAGACGACTTCGTGTGACAAAACAAATTCGCGACCTTGTACACGAAACTTCGATTGACAAAACAGACTTAATATATCCGATGTTCATAATTGACGGCGAAACAGAAGATATTCCGTCAATGCCGAACATCAAGCGATACTCACTTACCGACCTGCCGTCCGCACTTGATGAAGTGGTTTCGGCAGGTGTCGGTGCGGTGCTTTACTTCGGTATTCCGAAAACAAAAGACGAATTCGGCAGTGAGGCATACAATGAATTCGGCATTGTTCAACGTGCAATCCGCCTTACAAAAGAACTGTATCCCGATTTAATCGTAATTGCCGATATTTGTCTTTGCGAGTACACTTCGCACGGTCACTGCGGTGTTATCGAACACGACTGTATCGTCAACGACAAGACTTTACCGCTTTTAGCAAAAGCGTCGGTGGCTTGTGCAAAAGCAGGTGCGGATATTGTTGCACCGTCGGATATGATGGACGGACGAGTAGGTGCAATACGTCAGGCACTTGACGAAAACCGCTTTGAGGACGTACTTATAATGGCATACAGCGTCAAATATTCATCATCATTTTACGGACCGTTCCGCGACGCAGCTGACAGTGCTCCATCATTTGGGGACAGAAAAAGTTATCAAATGGATTTCAGAAATAAAAAAGAGGCAATTATCGAAACACAACTTGACATTGACGAAGGTGCGGACATAATCATGGTGAAACCCGGTATGCCGTATCTTGACATTGCAAAAACGGTCAGCGATACTTTTAGTGTCCCTCTTGCAATATATCATGTAAGCGGTGAATACTCAATGATTAAAGCCGCCGCACAAAACGGTTGGATTGACGAAAAGTCAATCGTCCTTGAAAGCCTTACCGCAATGAAACGTGCCGGTGCAAAAATGCTTATAACCTACTACGCGGTCGAGGCTGCAAAGTGGTTGGAGGAAAACTGATGTTTCCGATAATGCTGAATATACGCGGAAGAAAATGTACCGTTGCAGGCGGTGGAAATGTTGCGGAAAGAAAGGTTAAAACGCTTTTAAAATACGGTGCAGACGTAACCGCAGTAAGTCCTGTTTTTAAAGACGGATTTCCCAACGTCAAACGACTTGAAAAAGAATATTCTTCAAGTGACATAGAAAATTCTTTTCTTGTCATAGCCGCAACAGACAACAAAGAAGTAAATCAAACGATTTACAATGACGCAAAAAAACGCAACATTTTAGTGTCCCTATCTGATGACACAGAGCATTCCGATTTTATATTACCGTCATCAAAAAACTACGATGACATAACGATTTCTGTTTCGACAAACGGCAAATCACCGGCACTTGCGAAAAAAATCAGCCAAATTAAATCAAACGATTTAGAATTTTACGCAAGCATTTTACCTATAATAGAGAAATACAGAAGTATTTTAATAAGCGAAAGCAGGGACACTAAAAAAGAAATATTAAATTTTATGGTTTCAGATGAAATGCTTGAAATTGCAAAAGAAAGTTTAGAATTATATGAACAGAAAATAAAGGAGAAAATATGAAAACTGCAATACTTGTCATAAGCTTTGGTACAAGCCACCGCGATACGATTGAAAAAACAATCGGTGCTGTCGAAAAAAAGCTTAAATATGAATTTAAAACAGATGTTTTCCGTGCATTTACAAGCGGTATGATTATTAAAAAGCTCCGCGAACGTGACGGAATAGAAATTGATACTGTAGATGAAGCACTCAAAAAATTATATAAAAGCGGTTACACAGATATTTTTTGTGTCCCTACTCACATTATGTGCGGTATTGAATACGACAAAGCTTGCAGAATGATTGAGAAATTTGACGACAAAATGAAAATCAGAATTTCTCGTCCGCTTGTTACCGAAACGAATGACTATTACAACATTGTTGATATTTTCAAACACAGACTTACCGACAAAAACAAACTTTACGTTTTTATGGGACACGGCAGCGACCATTTTGCGAATGCCGCCTACCCTGCCCTTGATTATCACTTTAAAAATGCCGATATGAACAACGTATTTGTCGGTACTGTTGAGGGTTTTCCCGACCTTGAAACAGTCATCTCCCACGCAATGAAAACCGATATAAAGAATGTAACACTGCTTCCGTTTATGCTTGTATGCGGTGACCACGCGAAAAATGATATGGCTGTCGAATGGAAAGAAGAATTTGAAAATAACGGTTTCAATGTCGAGTGTGACCTTACGGGACTTGGCGAAATTAAAGAAATACAAGATATGTACGCCGAACATTTAAGAAATGTTTGGGGACAGTAATAAAAGAGCCTGTCGACAAAATGTCGACAGCTCCAAAAATCACATCGTACGATGTAATTTTTGAGTATTGTTATAGAAAAAATCATAAAGTTCCTCCAAAGTCGAAACTTTAGATTTTAAGTCATTTCTGCCGCGCAGGTCGCCAGAAATGATTTTTATTGAGGTTTTTTTCAGTAGTTTTGCCTACGGCAAAACCGCTCTTCGAGCGTTGGATGTCTTTCCGATACGACCTCAAACTCCCAAGAACAAAGTAGACAAAACCATAACGGTTTTGTCTTAAACTAAAAAAAAGTGCCTTTCGGCACTTTTTTATTTTGTTATTTTCAAAGTTTCTGCTTTTCCGTATTTTCTAAACAGTGTTTTACCCTCTTGTTGAGTTGTTTCCCAGCCTTTTGACGTTGTACGCGCATTACCGGCAACTTCAACCGTCATCATACCGCCGTCATAGAATTTAATCGTTGCACCCTTATCATTCTTTGAAATTTTTGCAGGTACATTCACCGAAGTGATATTTATATCTTTATTTTCGCCGTTCTTTGAAATCTTTACGCCTTTATCAAGCGACGCATAAATGCAGTTATCTTTTTTATATGCAACACTTGCGTCTATATTAAATTCATCAACCGTAACACCGTCGGCAAAAATCACTTTTACACCGGTAGAATTTTGATAATTCTTATCATACAGAGGAATATCCTCGTTTTTTGCCGCCGCCGACAAATACAAAGTATCATTATCCCACTTTGCGCTGACCCTGCTGTTATATGCCGCCGCAGTCATCTTTGCAAGCTGATTTTCCTGTACGAAATTATAGCCGTAATCATCTACAAGCGTATCAACCTTTTTAATCTTCTCCTCCTCGCTGTCCTGCTCACGGTAAACGTAATCGCAGTGATTGTAGAAAAGAATAGGCACTTCATACTTTGCGGAAATCGCCGAAAATTCGCTGTTTCCGTTCGGTGTATTTGACGGCTGGAGCATAAGCTGACCGTTATCGAGATAGAACGGAACAATAATTGAATTTTCCGCACTTACTTCCGGTACGGCGATACTGTTCGGAGTCTGCGAACCGCTGTTCCAATAAAGTCCCGCATCAAACTGACTCTTGTATGTTCCGTCATAACCGCTCATATTATCAAAATGCGTGTCATAACCGATTTTACTTGTTCTCCATGTATGCTGATTTACACCGCTTCCCGTCCATTGAAGTCCGTACGACTCAAACGCATTTTTCTGATATTCAAGCTCCCTTTGGTCATGCGTACTGTCGGCATATTCATTTGAAAGTGCGTGTACACCGACATAGATTCCTCTGTCCTTAAAGCCGTCAAGCTGTTTCTGCAATTTTTCACGATACGGAAAATAATCGCTGTCTATAGGCACAGCCATACCGTATTCAAGTGAGCCGACAACCAAATCTTTGTTGCCGTCACCGTCAAGATCATAAAATCGCGGTACACTGTTCGCACCGAATTTCAGATTATTATTACCCTTATAATTGCTTTCATTACCCTCGATATAACCGTTAAAAACATTATTTTCAAACTTCGCGATATATCCCTCAAACGTACCTGCGTAAAGCTCATTCATATCGTCACCGTCTGCATCGGCTATACAAGGCGAACACCAGCTTTGACCTGTATCAACGTTTTCGTAAGCATTAAACAAAACACTGTACTCACCCATATCGCCGTAATATATTCTCATTTCGCCGTTTCGTGAGCCGACCGCCATATCAAGCACGCCGTCACCGTTCAAATCACCGATTGACGGCATTGCGTCGGTAAGTCCTGTTTCAAGAATGATGCCTTGATCGTCAAGCACCATACCGTCAGATCTTTTAAAGCAATGGATACTTCCGTTTTCATCACCTGTAATTATTTCATCAACACCGTCATTATCAATATCGGCAGTTGTAGGTGATGAATATGCACCGACCGAAATTTGATTTCCGTCCATATCGGTAAACATAGTCGCAACGTCAAGTTCGTAATTCGATTTCATTCCCGTACCCTCGAAATAGTACAGTTTTCCGTCCGCACTTCCGCAAATCAAGTCCATCTTGCCGTCACCGTTAAAGTCCGTCGGACACGGATAAGCACGTTTTATATAATCGTGGCTGTCCTCAAAATAGCTGATTGTGTTATCGTCATAATCAAGTGACAGCCATTCCTTTGCGGTTACAAAGTGCGTTCCCGATGAATACGCATTTTCATACGGATCCATTGCAAATTGACCGTTATTATTCAGTGCATACGTCACACTTTCGGCACGTCTGAACCAAATATACGGATTTCTTGCAAGCGTGAATGACGGTACTTGACCGTATCTTTCACACATTTCCTCAAAAATTTCCGCCGAGCCGTTATCCATACCCGTAATATCCTCATAGTGAAGCTCCCACGAGGCAACAGGCTTTGCAAAGCTGCCCAAAACGTGTTCAACGGCATATCCGTAATTTTTAAGCGAAACAAATTCCGCAAAATAATCTCTGAGCAATTTATTTGCACCGACCGTTGTTGCTGAAAGGTATTCGCCGGTATCATCGGGAGAAAGATTGTTTACGGAAAATGAATTCGGTAAAAGCGGATTGGTGAAGAACACATAACCGTTTCCGTACTGATTTACCGTATAAATTCCCACATTATCCTTTGACGCAATACATTTCGCTGTTGACGGAACAACGCCGACTCCGTAATTTTGATTTACAAGCACATCATTATAATCGGCATAATTTCTGTACAACATCGAAAAATCAGACAAAAGCGACTGAATTTTCTTTATTCCTTTATCGCTGTTCTCGGGATAAATCATATCAACCGGACAAGAATCAATCGTTACAAAGTCCTCCGCACCGATAAAGTCCTTATCAAATACGTTATACACATCATTGTCAAGAAAAACACTTCCGCCGTTTGATACATATTCCTCAACTGCACTTGCATTAAAACCGCCTGTTTCCACAACGCTTTTATCAATGTACAAAACATCATAATCCGACAAATCACCGATGTTTGACGCGTCGATTTTATCGGCGGTCAATGTTGCAACGGTTGATTCATTTAAACTGTTTAAAGTATTTTTTGCCGTAACACTGTCCGAGGACGAAATTACCGCTGTAGACAATGTATCGGGATTTTTTACCTGTTCATTTCCGCACGCCGTAAGACAAAGCACTGCAAGAAATATTGGTATAAGTTTTTTCATAAACTTTCTCCTTTTAAAATGCCTCATATATAAATGTACCGTGACCGGTAAAGAATATACATATTAAAATGAACATTGCAAGGTATATTAAAAATGTTCCTATTGTTTTTAATTTTTGTTTCATATAAAGATCCTTCCAAAAATTGTTCACAGCCAACTTGCGGTGCTGTACATATGTACTGCCCCCGGTTGCATGGGCGAGCAGCAGACTATCAGTCTGCGACCAGCCCAAGCAAAAAGTAGTGCTGTGGGCGATTTTTCTACAACCATTCATCTATCATTTGAGTGAAGATAGCTGAACCCACGTCATAATTCAAATGTCCCGTATCGTAAAAACATTCGGGTGACAAAGCAGTTTCCATATCAAGCACTTCCACGTTATACTTATCAAATACTTCGTTTGCCATAGCCTTGACTTCACCCAACAATTCAGGCTGTTCAAGTTTCGTATTCCACGGCATCCAAACCGCCCTAACCCTTATATTATTATCATTACAGTAATTAATAATCTTCTCAAGTGCGGCCACATTCTTTGAAAACTTCTCCGTCGGAAGATTGAAAAATTCGTCTTGATAATTTTCCATAGTCTTTTCAAGCATTTTATCCGACATTGCGCCATGATAAATATGCTTTTCCTGCGGAAGATATTTATACGGCAAAGGACTTTCGCCGTTTAACAGCTTATCAAAGCCGTCTGTTATCATAGGATAAAATCTGTCACGCTCAAAATACGCATACGGCTCATACAACTTTTTATGCCATATATATGTCGGATTGGTTTCAAACTCGTCATACAACGTTAAATAATTCAGTCCGATAACAAGTTCAGAGCCGATATTTATATGCTTCTTCTCAATCATTTCCCACAAGTCGGTAACAACACCGTAGTCAAGACCAAGATTGACATATCCTTTACTGCTCTTGTCCTCCATATATGCCGAAATAACAACGCTGTTTCCGAAAAACACCTTATCCCAAACTTTTTCGGGGTGTTTATACTGCGTTATTTCAAAATCGTTTTTCACAAAATAATCACTGTTCACTATGAAATTGTTATAAGTCAGTGCCAAATCACCGACCGCTATTGCAAGTACAATCGCAATTATTGTTACAATCTTTTTCATATTCTTATAAATCCTTTAAGTATCTCAAAAAACTGTGCAGGTGTTACGGTAAACATCAATGTATTAAATGCAAAAAGCATATTTACTATAATACATCTTGCAATATAGACGGGCTTTTTCATCTTACGTTTTTCCGCCTTTGTAAGTCCCAAAAGGTTTTCAAGACCAAGACACAAGCCGTTATAAATACCGCCGATAACGTACACCCAAGTAAAACCGTGCCACATTTCCATAACGTACATTACAAGAAAGCCCATTCCGGCTGAAGCAAGTTTTCCGAGTTTTTTACCGTTTAATACAACAAAAATATGTTCTCTGACCCAATCGGAAAGAGTTATGTGCCAGTTACGCCAGAACTGCGTAAATGACGCCGCCGCCCAAGGCTTTCTGAAGTTTTCGGGCACTGTATATCCCATAACCGAGCCTACGGCTATCGCCATATCGCTGTAACCCGATAAGTCGAAGAACAGGAACAGATAGCTGAAAACCACTATCGCAAGGCTTACATACCAATGTTTTTCGCTTGCGACAAGGAAGTTAAAGAATGTACTTACAAAGTAAAGTACAACCATTTTCTTAAACATACCCTTTATAAATCGCTTTACGCAAGTTATAAATCTGTCCGTTGTAAGCGGTACGGGTTTATTATATACCTTTTGAAAATCTCTGTATCTGAAAATCGGACCTGCCGTAAACGTCGGGAAAAACAACATATAATTCACATACGTCAAAAACGGAATATCCATATCCGTATAGTAGACGAAGTACATAACGTCAACCGCTTTTAGCATATGATACGCTATTCCCACAAATGTAATTATTACAGGAAGTTGCGGAAAAAACTCCGTCATTCGTCCGTAGAAAAACGGCACTGTACACAAAATACTGAACAGTACGAAGAAAAACCGCCGTGTTTTTTTCAGCGGTTTCAGTATTCGTGCGAAAATAAATGTTATAAGTGTATAGCATACAATCGCTATGGCAAGCTGCCACGAAACATATGCTATAACTGCTATACTTGCAAATACAAGAACTTTAGGTCCGAAATCTTTTTTGAAAATCAGCCTTGAAAGTCCTGAAATCAGTATCATTGCACCACAGGCTATAAAAAGTCTTAAAAGTACATCTGTCTGAAGATACCACATTTATCCGTTACCTTTCTGATTATGATAATTTATTTTCGACAACCTCAGCTATTTCTTCGATTGTGTTCATCGGATAAAGTGTTATATCCTTTTGTGTGATTTCGATGTTGTATGTCTGTTCGATAAAGTGGATTATTTCAACCGCACCGAATGAATCGACAAAACCTTCGTTGAACAAATGTACATCATCTGTAAAATCAGGATCATCATCAATTTCAAATTTCTCCTGTATGAATGCTCTTAGTTTTTCTTTGATTTCTTCCATTTTAATTATCTCCTTTTTTGATTTTAATTTCCTTGTTTCGGCTGAAAGAAAATTGTTCACAGTGCTGTGGGCAATTTTACTCAGCCGTAATATAAGTTTTTCTTAAACCGACTCTGTCTATCTTTCCGCTCGGTGTGTGAGGGAACTTTTCCATAGTTACGATTTTGCCCGGTACCATATATGCCGGAACGTATTTTTTAAGCTCCATCTTAAACTTTCTTGCGACAATTTCTGCTGTTGTTTCGATAAACAATACAATCTCCTGTTTATCCGCATCAAACAATGCACATGCACTTGCGACATTCTCAATAGCCGCCGCCGCACTTTCAAGGTCACCGAGTTCAATTCTGTTACCTCTCAATTTAATCTGGCTGTCCTTTCTGCCTATGAAAATTATATTGCCTTCTTCATTTTCATAAACAAGGTCGCCTGTACGGTAAATTCTGTCGTGATACTTTGTATTAAGCGGATTTTGAACAAATGCTTTTGCCGTAATCTCCGGTGAATTCCAATATCCGAGTGCAATACCCGTACCGCTTATGCAAAGTTCACCTTGTTCACCGACAGCACATTGCTTATCATCATCGTTCAAAATCAATGCACGCATATTTCTGCAAACCTTACCTATCGGTAAAGTTTCGTGATTTTCATATTCTCTGTCAACAATATAGTACGTTGCAATATCCGTTGCCTCTGTCGGACCGTACATATTTACATACATACATTCGGGCAAATATTTTCTCCATATATTAAGCTGAGTATTCGGCATTACTTCGCCTGCAAACAATATCAGTTTTAATGCACTCAAATCGGCATTTTCAAGTACACCGCCGTTTGCAACGCTTATCATAACGGTCGGTACCCAAAAGATAACGGAAATTTTGTTTTCCGTCATATAATCCATAAGTTTTTCGGGATACATAAAAAGTATCTCGGGAATTATCATAGTTTTTGCACCTGTATAAAAAGCGGTATACATATCAAAAACAGAATTGTCAAAGTGGAATGCCGACTGCATACCGATTACGCTGTTTTCGTCAATCGGGAATGTTTCGACAATCCATTCAATATAATCTATAACACCTCTGTTTGAAATTGTAACGCCTTTCGGCACACCTGTTGAGCCTGATGTGTACATAATATACGCAGGGTCAAGATCGCACACACCACCCAGCGACTTATCAACCGCCGCATCATCGGCTTGTCCGTCTGCAAGCTCATCAAATATAAGTATCTCTGTGTCAAGATTAAGACTTTCAAGTTTTGTCTTGCCGTCCGTATCTGTTATTATCGCGGTCGGATGAAGATTTTCAACGGTCTTTTCCATTCTCGCCATCGGTATTGCGTAATCAATCGGCACATACGGTGACGCACTGTAAAGCGAACCCATAAAGCTGATTATTGATTTTATGCTTTTCGGCAAATACACGATTACAGGACATTTTCTGCCTGTTTCAACTCTTTTAATAAGTTCACTTCCGATTATACGGCTTTTTTCTCTCAATTCTTCAAAAGAAATACTTCCGTCCTTATCTTCAAATACTGTCTTATTTTTAAACTTTTCCGCCGCCTGCTCCAAAAGGCACACGGCACTTTGCATCATTGTTTCCATAGCTTTTCCTTTATCCCAAAGATTTCTTTAGTGTAACTCTGTCAATCTTGTCATTTGCGGTATGCGGAAATTTTTCCATAACAACAAGGTCACCCGGCAACATATAATTAGGTATATACTTTTTAAGTTCAAGATTAAGTTTTCTAAGCCTAAATGCCTCGCAGCTTTCTATAAACAACACAATCTTCTGATTTTTCTCGTCAAACACTGCACAAGCGCCTTTAACTCCGCCAACACACATTGCGGCATTTTCGATTTCGCCAAGCTCAATTCTGTTACCTTTTACCTTAACCTGATTATCCATTCTTCCCAAGTAGATAATAAGTCCTTCATCATTCACATATGCCAAATCGCCTGTACGATAAATTCTTTCCTCATAATACGGATTAACGGGATTTTGAATAAATGCCTTTTGCGTAATTTCGGGATTATTCCAATATCCAAGCGATACGCCTGTACCTATAACGCATATTTCGCCTTGTTCATTTGTCTTTGCAATTTCATTCTTTTCGTTAAGGATTATAATACGCATATTCTCGCAAGCCTTACCAATCGGAAGTGAATCACTGTCCTTGAAAGGTCTGTCGACAATATAATAAGTACATACGTCCGAAATTTCCGTCGGACCGTAAAGGTTTGCGTATGTGCATTGCGGCTGGGCTTTGCGCCATATATTAAGTTGAGTATTCGGCATTACTTCACCGCAGAACACCACATTTTTAAGCTTCGGCAATTCAATCTCCGAAAGCACTCCCGAATTTGCCACATTAATCATAACGGTCGGTACCCAGAATATTGTCGTAATATCATTATCACGCACAAATTCCGGCAACTTTACAGGGAACATAAACAATGTCTCAGGAATTATCACCATTTTTGCACCTGTCAAAAGACAGCTGTATATATCAAAAATCGAATTATCAAAATAGAACGGTGCTTGATTTCCAAGTATAGAATTTTCATTGATATTAAATGTCTTTGCAACCCAAATTGCATAATCTATAACGCCTCTGTGCGGCACTGTAACGCCTTTCGGCGCACCTGTCGAACCAGATGTGAACATTATATAAATCGGATCTGTATCAATTACCGAATTAAGTGTTTTTTCGATAAGCTCCCTGTCCGTTTCGGTCTCAACGATTTCCTCATATATATGAATACTCATTGACTCGGGTATGTTCATAGTCTTTAAAGTTTCCATACCCTGTGCGTCTGTGATTATATGACCTCTGCCTTGAAGTGAGTCAACAATTTTCTGTATTCTGTTCGCAGGCATATCGTAAGCGGTAGGCACATACGGATTTGCACTGTACATCGCACCCATAAAACAAACCAAACACGATATGCTTTTCTTCAAATACACCATAACAGGTGCAGGCATATATCCTTGCGGAGTTGTCTTTGCAAGTGCCGTTCCGACAGCCTTTCCCTTTCTCTGCAATTCACTGAAACTAATCTCGCTCCATTCATCTGATATTGCAATTTTATCGTTAAACTTTTCAGCGGCTCTGTCAAGTAATTTTACCGCAGAATTCAAATGCGTCATAATTTCCTCCATACTGAAAACACCGTATTTTGTATATAGTAATCTATTCTAATTATAGCATTTTACTTATAATGTGTCAAGTTTGACCGATTTTACAAAAGGCGTTGGCAAAACCGAATAAGGAATATATAATAATACCGTAATACCGTTGTCGGTGCGTATAACGGCACGTCGCCGATTTCAGCCGTAAACATAGGCAGTCAGCTTATGCAGAATTATTACAAGCTTTGTAGTCGGCTGTTCAATGGGTTGTACCGTGTTGACAGGCAGACATATCGGAGAAGAAAACGGAAGTAAACCGGCAACAAAAACGCTCGGCTCCTTTTCGTCAATTATTATATTTTGCAATACAAAATCGAAAAAACTTAAATTAAATTCAAAAATCTGTTGTGTTCAAAGATTGGATTGAACAAAAATTCCTCGTCAAAGAAATCGATATTATCCTGACAATGCTCAACCTCCTTTGAATACAGTACACAATTTTTTATTCTGTCTTTAAGCGAAAATTCCTTTCCGTTTCTAAGCCAACGTGCAATATCAAGCTGACGTATAATCACATACGACACCGCCGCAAAACGCACCTTTGTCAGCACGTCACAGTCAAACACCGCTTTCAGCAAATATCTGTATATGAAGTACACAAGCAAATTTTCATATTCGTATTCGCGTCCGCTTATGTATAAATCAAACTCACCGCTCAAATTATCGTAATTGTCAAAAATTCCGAGCGTGTTTTCAATTACACCCGTCCAACTGTCCTCCATAATTTCAAGGCTAAGACATAGCTTGACGCACTCTTTTATGTCGTTTATACACTTTTCACTTTGTGAAAAATCGCAGTTATCCACACTTTGAGGTACTTTGTCAACGTTGTTATTATTGATTTTATCCTGCACGTCATATGCATAATTCAAAATCGTTTTAACTCTGTCCGAAATGTTCATTTTTCGATTTTTAAGCACGTCAAAAATATTTTCACGCACATTTAAAAGTATCCTTAAAAAATCTTCGTCACATTCTTCTTCATAATCAAATTTTTCAGTTTCAAAACCAGTCGGCTTTTCACTTTTAAAGATAAATTCCGCCGCACTTTCGCACGACATTCCAAGACCTTTTTCCGTTAAACTGCCGTATGTTTCGGTAAATCGCGGATATTCCGTACAAACGGTGCAGAGCTTGTCCTCGCCGATGTTTATAAAAATATCGCATAAATTTTTGTCGTTCAAAAATGGACAACGGTTGTTTTTAAGCGTAAAACTGTTTTCGTCATTCATATAACGGCGTAGCCTGTCGCCAAACTCACCGCCGACCGATTTATAAACTTCAAGACTTTCATCATCAATATCAACCTCCCAGCCGATACAGCAGTTATCTTCACACGCACCGCCGATACAGGCAAATTCATTGAAATACGTCGGAACTAGCTTTATTCCCATGTTTTCCATACCTCCGGTTTGTAGCCGACAGTTGCCTGTCTGCCGTTTCTGACAATAGGCGTTTTGAATAGTTGAGGGTTTTCAAGCAGTTTGTCCTCTTTAGCCTCGTCGGCAAGGTATTTTATAAGCATAAGAGTTTCCTTGTCCTTTGCCTTTTCGTCAATTAAGTTTTCATATCCGCCGACCGCTTGCTTGACGCTGTTGTATTCACCCTTGCTCATACCCTTTTCGGTCATATTGATTAACTGATATTTTATTTTTCTCTCCTTAAAATATCTCTCCGCCTTTTTCGTATCAAAACACTTCGATTTTCCAAATATCTGTATGTTCATAACTTTCTCCATTCAATTTTTTTATTAGAATATCATATTTATAATAAAAAAGCAAATAAGGGACTGCGCGCAGTCCCTTCAAATTGTAGACAAAACTGTTATGGTTTTGTCTACTTTATTTTTGGTTGCTTGGTGGCGTATCGGAAAGACACCCGACGCACACAGAGTAGTTTAAATGCAACCTCATTAAAAATCGTTTCTGACGACCTATGCGACAGAAATTGCTTAAAATCTAAAGTTTCGACTATCGAGGAACTTTATGATTTTTTGTCGACATTTTGTCGACAGACTCAACGGGCAGTTTTTATACTGCCATTTATCTCCATAAATATTTTTCCAAATCAACTTTGTCGCCGTCAACCACAACCCCCTCATTTTCAAGACGCTCTTTTTGAGCGTCAATTCCACCGAAAACATACATCGGTGCTAACTTTCCCTCACGGTTTACTACTCTGTGACAAGGAATGTTTACAGGGTCAATATTTGCGTGCAACGCATTTCCGACAAGTCGGCTGAGCCGTATGTTTCCCAATCTCATTGCGATACACCCATATGTTGTAACTGTCCCTTTCGGTATCTGTGCCACTATGTCATACACTTTTTCATAAAAGTTCTTCATCATTAATCACCGAAATAATTATATCACTACTTACACAATAATGCAATTATGTTAATATTCCATTTAGTTGTTTAAAATTTTTTGTTTTTATGTTAAAGCTATTTTACAAGCTTCAAAAAGTACTCCTGTGCCTCATAATCGCCGTAGCGTAAGCTATTTCGTTAATTGAGCTTTGTGCCCTCAAGTCTCTGTATTTCACTCTTAATATCAATATATCGCTCATCACAGAATACACGGTACAAATAAGAGGGAGAGATGAGCTTATTGGGGTAACAAAAATCTCCGTATATTCTGAGATGAGCGATATAGGTTTTTTATTATTTTTCAGATACTATCGGATAAAGCTGTATCATATTGCCGCCGTCAACAGTAAGCTCTGCGCCTGTGGTATTTTTTGAGTTATCACTTCCAAAATACCAGACCGCATTTGCTATATCCTCAAAATCCGCAATGTCGCCGAGCGGTGTATAATTCGACAGTGCGCTTCTGCAATCATTATAATTGCTTTCCCAACGGTCTGTTTTTATCATACCGGGAAGCACGGCGTTTACTCGAATATTGTACTTACCCAAATCAAGTGCCAGTGCTCTCATCATACCAAGTGCTCCGGATTTTGATGCACTGTATGCAATTCTGTCGGGGATTGCACGGTAAGCCGTGTTTGAATTTACAAACACAATAGAACCGCCACCGTTTTCTTTCATTTGAATTGCCGCCTCACGCGACAGCATAAAATTCCAGCCAATATTTGTATTTATAACATTCATAAAGTCGTCTATCGAAACATCAAAAAACTGCTGACGAATACCTAAATTTGCTGCGTTTAACACAAGTGTGTCAACTGAATATCCGCTGTTTTTTATATCTTTAAAAATCTCTTTTGTGTTTTCTTCATCAAAGATTTTCATACCATAACCCTTTGCATAAACACCATATTTTTCTGACAATTCCTTTGCTGTTTTTTCTGCATTTTCCGCATTTCGGCTACCGAGAAAGAGATTATACCCCTCTTTTGCAAATTTCTCAGCTATTCCAAGTCCTGTATTAACCGTTGCTCCTGTTATAAACACCGATTTCTCCATATTTTTCACTCCTCGTATAATATCTTTATAGATATATTTTTATATTCAAAATATCAATCGTTTTGGTAAACCTATGATATAATTGACTTGGTGTCAATTAGGTAATAGTTCTTTTCACTCCTGTTGAACCATTGCGGTTGCTTCATAATTAGTCTGTTCCCCTGATATGGAAGTTAACTTCAAATCGACCGGCTGTTTTCTTAAGCTTTGGGACAACCATTTAGCAGTGTGGTTTCGCATCTGTCCTTATTAAGTCAGATTCTTATATGCGAGAGTATTGATGCTCCATAATCATGGGTTTTACCAAACCGATTGAACACTTAAAATTTTAACGAAAGAAGGTGATTTTTATGAACCCACTTTACGTCGGTATTGATGTAAGCAGCAAATCCAATGTCGTTTATTTCATGCTCCCTGACGGAAGTAAACATAGTAACTTTTCTGTTGCTAACTCACATACCGGTTCTTCACAGTTGGTAAAAAGAATTCTTTCTGCTATGACATCTTGCTCCTTAGATTCTGTTTTAATAGGTCTTGAAGCAACCTCTGTGTATGGTGATAACCTTGTTTATTTTCTAAGGGAAGATGCTGCATTAGCTCGTTTTAATTCAAAGATTCATGTCCTCAATCTTAAGCAAGTCAGTAAATTCAAAGAAGCTTACAATGACTTGCCCAAGAATGATTTCATTGACTCTTTTGTTATTGCTGATTGTCTGCGTTTCGGTAAAATCAACAAAGAGGTATATATCGGTGACTATCGTTACAAAGCACTTCAGAACCTTACACGAGCACGCTATTTCGCTGTTTCCAACTTCATCAAAGAAAAGCAACGTTTTATGAACATACTCTTTAAGAAGTATTCTACTATGACGCAGGAGAAAGTATAATCGATTTTTAAAGTATTATCTGTGTGAAGCTGCATTTTCTCTTGTAAGATGCTACAATGAATACAGCGACTTCTATCACCTCAAATACAAAGAGGTAAACAGATACCAACACAAACGTGTATTCGCATTAACCGCTCGTAAATTTGTGCGGTTAGTCTTTCGACTGCTAAAAGACAATCGTTTATATACCTCAGCAGAATAGCAAAGCTTTTCTGCTGAAATCAGGTCGCCCTGCTCATTTTTAAAAATTTGACCGACAGGGCTTAGGTGGGTGTTTTGCGCCTTTAGGAATTTTGTGAAAAATATTTGCTTTTTTGCTTATTTCCCTCTTGACATTTCACCGCAGGGCTTAAAAATAAAATTCCGTTTTAGCCGGACGAATATCTGTTAGTGCACCCGTGTAGTGTCTTAGTGTATGCGGTCGATATGGGTGTTTCAGACACTCCTCCTCGTTAATCTCAATACCAAGCCCTGCCTTATCAGGAATGGTGATATAACCGTCCTTATATTCCAAGCTCTCGTTTGTTATATCCTTTCGGTAGTCCACGTCTGAATACATAATTTCAAGTATTTCAAAATTAGGACAGCTTGCCGCCAATTGTAGCGTTGCCGCATTTGCGACAGGTCCCGATGGATTATGTGGTGCGAATGGAATATATCTGCTCTCCGCTTCTGCTGCGATTTTCTTTAGCTCCATAATACCGCCCGCATGCGAAATGTCTGGCTGTATGTAATCCGCCGCCATAATGTCAAACATTCTCTTATAGTCCCAGCGCGTATAAAGTCTTTCACCTGCCGAAATTGCAACAGGCGATTTATCACGAACCATTTTAAGTGCGTCAAGATTATCGGGCGGTACGGGTTCTTCAAAAAACATCGGCTTAAACTGTTCAAGCTCCTTTGCTATTTTAATTCCTGTCGGAATATTAAAGCGTCCGTGTCCCTCAATCAGCAAATCTACCTTATCGCCCACTGCTTCACGCACTGATGCAACACAACGAAGTGCTTTATCAAGCTCGGCATTTGAAATATTAAGATAGTTCTTGCCGAAAGGGTCCCATTTCATTGCGGTTACGCCGCGCTTTACGGCTGTTTTCGCCTTTTCTCCAAATTCCTCGGGTTCTTTTGCGCCCGCAAACCAGCCGTTTACATATATCCTAACCTTATCATTCACCTTGCCGCCCATAAGCTGATACACAGGCACATTAAGACTTTTGCCGAGAATATCCCACAACGCCATTTCTACCGCTGACAATGCCGACATCAGAACTGCGCCGCCACGCCAGTACGCATCGCGATAGATATTATGCCAATGCTTTTCAATATCAAGCGGGTTTTGTCCGACAAGATATTCCTTGATATGCTCTACCGCTCCTATAAGTGCCTTTTCCTTATATTCAAGCGTTGCTTCTCCGACTCCATCAATGCCTTCATCGGTATAAACCTTTATAAAGACCCAATTTGTGCGAAAACAATCTACTGCAAAAGTTTTTCATAAAGCTAAATACCAAGCTTAAGGATTTGGAAAAAAGAACGGTCAAATTCTCTGCTTTACATATCTGATGAAATGCTTCAGGCGTACTATCTTAAGGAGCAATTCTATAAAATTATGGATGCCAATGACAGTCAAACAGCAAAGCAACTTATGTCTGACTGGATTTCATCCGCTGAAAGCTGTAATATTGAAGAATATAAGTATTGCGCTAAAACACTGCTGAATTGGCAGACCGGAATACTAAACTCCTTTGATATCCCCTTATTCAAACGGTTTTACCGAAGTCTGTAACAACAAGATTAAGGTACTTAAACGTAACCTTACGGATACCGTAATTTTAAACGATTTCACAATCGTATCCTGCATATGTTCACCTACAAAAACGACCTTGCAAAACAAGGTCGCCGATATACATTCATATATTGGTGATTTTCCATTCCACAGATTTCACCACAACTATTGACATTGAGCCTTTCTTCTTGCACATAGTTCGCAAATGCGTGTACAGCAGACGTCTCATCGAAAATCTTGTTTACTTAAATACCTTTTATTCAGTTTTGTGCGTTTGATTGCTCAAAATAACACATCAGAAATGTCCGATAGGCATTTCTAATCTATCATCTTGATATGAATTTTTGTAACAAAAAAGGGAGTAATAGCATCAGATGTACACTTACATCGTTTACTATTACTCCCTAATTTTTCAAAACAAAAAAGGTGACTTACAAAAAAGTAGTCACCTCTAATGGCTCCTCCAGCTGGGCTCGAACCAGCGACATCATGATTAACAGTCATGCGCT
>OLPO01000042.1_pt1 | contig 123171 bp, 121 predicted proteins | sample 1672831 | NCBI WGS metagenome assembly OLPO01 (sample SAMEA3136728, study PRJEB25190) | human gut metagenome | reverse complement strand
TGCCTGGCGTTGACAATGATTGCATCGAGCTCAGATGCTTCAAGGATGTTGTACAGAGGCTTCCAGAACGAAGCTGTGCTTTCCATGGCAACCATTTCACAATCGCCATCCTTCAGCCATCTGCAGAGTTCCAGAAGTTCCCTGGTTGTTGCGCCAAACTCGCGTACTTCCTGCTCGCTGCCTTGTTTAAAGCAGGCTACGATGAGTTTTTTGTGAACATCAATACCACAACAGTTGTCGTAAACCCTCTTCATAGCGAAGTCTCCTTTCACAGAAATCAGATTTACGGCAAGGCTTCCTGTCGGTGTTATTTTACTGTGCGTCCTTTTGTGCGGTGCACTGGACAGATTGTGGTGCAAGAGGAAGCCAAAATCAGTTTTAGAATCGGGCTACAAGCCCAAAGTTAGACCGATCTTTCGCCGTAATTTCATTGTACATGAAATGTTTGCATGGAGATCATGATGAGCTTCGCCGAGGCGATTTTATTTATCGTGGCGCCGCAGGCAGAGGCATGGGGGTTTTAGAAGTTTGCGTATATAAAGGATTCCGCCTGAAAGCCGGATCCATATTCGCCGAGAATAATTACGATGAAAAAGAGCCCCAGATACAGCAGCCAGCGCAGGGGAAGGCTCTGCTGCGCCGCCATGGAACGCACGGAGCCCTTCTGCTGAAGAGATTCCACATAGAACATCAGCAGAAGAGAAAGGATCAGAACAAGAATATCGTAGAGATCCAGACCGAGCGTGGTGAATCCGGTCATGGAAAAGACGGATAAATTCCAGGTTCCGATAGCGCGATACATGTGAAGCGCGGTGGCGAAGCTGTCTGCACGGAAGAAAATAAAGCCGCTGCAGACAAGAAGAAAGGTACGAACCCGCTGAAAAGCAATGTGTCCTGCGGATTCAGTTTGAATATGAAGAAGCCGGTTGATACGGTTCCATAAAGGGGCGCCCTCCTGCTCCAGGAATATGTAGCAGAAGTGCAAAAGGCCGGAGCCGATGATGTATTTGAGAAAGCCGCCGTGCCAGAAGCCAACGACAAACCACATGAGGAACATGGCCAGGTACATGGGGACTTTTTTGCCTTTTTTACGGCCGAAACGACGAATGGATTTCTCACGGATCCGATAGAACAGCTCCGACTTCTGAATCGGATAGAAGACATAGTCCTTGCACCAGGTTCCAAGAGTAATGTGCCACCGTCTCCAGAATTCTGTCATGGAGCGGGAAAAGAACGGAGACGTAAAATTATCTGGCAGTGTAATACCGAGGACCTCAGCCATACCGATTACAATGTCCATGCATCCTGAGAAGTCACAATAGAGCTGAAATGCAAACAGGATCGCGGCAACAGGAATATAAAATCCGTTATAAAGGCCGTAATTACCGAAAATGGTATTCACCGGAACAGCGGCGCGTTCGGAGATGACGAGCTTTTTGAAAAAGCCCCATAGGATTCGCTGAGAGCCGCGTGTCAGATTCTCATAAGAAAAGGATCGTCTGGAGGAGAACTGAGGAGCAAGCGCCTCGTAGCGGCTGATCGGCCCGGAGGTAATCTGCGGGAAGAAACTGCCGAATACTGCAAAACGAAGAAAGCTGCGCTCCGGCTCCAGACCTCCGTCATTGACGCTGATGAGGTAACCGAGCAGCTGCAGTGTGTAGAAGGAAATTCCGAGAGGAGCGACGGCAGACAAATCCGGTACAGAAACAGGAATATGAAGTGCGGACAGAACATTCTGCGAACACGGAAGATACTTAAATGCAAACAGGAAGCCGAGATTCAGGAGAACCGTCAGGATATAAATACATTTGGCGGAAGAAGAACCTCGATGAAGACCGATGAAGCGTGCTGCTGCATAGACGCTTACAATGGATGCAGTAAGGAAGCCCAGAGCAATCGGAAAGCTCCCGAGCGGAAGAAGAAAAATAACGTTTGCCGCAAGGAGCAGAGCGTTCTGGAATCTGCCCGGAACCAGATAATATACAATTGTCAGAAGCAGGCAGAAAGCCAGAAATTCACCGGAAATCAGAGCCATAGTTTTCCTCTTGATAAGACTGCTGTGAAATCATCCTTCAGGAAATCTGTCATATGCGGGACAGAATAATATCTGCCATTTCACCGACATTTTTCATTCCGGTGGTTTCCGACATACTGAATTTCATGCCGAAGGCTTTCTCGACGGAGACAATGAGGTCAATGTGCTCCAGGGAATCCCAGTCTTCGATGTCCGCAGAGGTTGTGCCGTCGCTCAGGGTAATGGAATCATCGTCGAAAACCGTGCGGAATACTTCGGTAAGCTTGTCAAATACTTCTTCTCTTGTCATGGTAATTCTCCTTCATATAAAATGTGAAATCGTCATGCAGATGTACAAGAGCCTGCTAATCAGGATTTACCTGGATGACGTCGTTCTTCTGAGTATAGCCCTCTTCCAGGGAAAACTCCCAGACCGAATTTCCATCCGGATCTTCGGAAATCCGGGAGAAGCCCTGAAGAGAATAGAAATCCTTTACCATTTTGTTCTTGGCGGTGGGATAGTAATAGCCGCGGATGGTCCGGATGCCGCGTTTTTTGCAGGCGGCTGCCAGAGAATCCATCATGGCAAATTCCATGTTCCGCTTCAGAACCCGGCAGCTCATGAGCCAGAGATCGATGTGGAACCGTGCGGAATCCGCAGCATCCACATGACCGAACACAACACTGACAACGCCGTTGTCGCCGAAGCAATCCTCCAACTTTCCGTATAACGTAATATAGGAAGAATCGGAAGCATATTGCTCAATATCAGCCTGCGAGCAGCGAAGAGTGGTCAGATTGAACTGATTGCTCTTGTTCGTCAGCTGGGCAATGCGGGCCATATACATGGGAGAAAATGGAAGAATCTCCGCCTTCATCTTCAGAGAAAGAAGGTAGTCGTGGTAATCCGTGAAGGATGCTTCCTGATTCTGACGCTTCAGATTTGCCTTATACATCTCATTGCGGCTGAGATCATCCCGTGAGAGTGCAGTGACCTCGAAGTAGCCTGCGCGGTCCAGATCGGTAATATAGTGTTCCGGCACCGTCATCTCAGGAACGGCGGCTTCGGGCACCTGACTCTTCACAATATGCCGTTCTGCAGGATTGTCGTCCACAAAAACAAGACTGTCTGTACCGATGTTGATCTGCGAAGCAATTTCAACGAGATTGCGGTCCTTCGGCTCCCAGTTTGCCTTGATGACAAGAAAATCATCCGGATGAAGAATACTGTCGGGGCGGTTTAAGCCGGCGATAGCATTTTCTTCGTCGTTTTTCGAATCAATGCTCAGCAGTACGCCCAGATCGGTGTGCTCCTTCACATAGTGCTGAAACTCGCTGTAAAGCTGCGCAGTGGGTGTTTCCTGTCCGATTTCGATGTTCTCCGGGCCGTCATCTCCGACAATGCCTCCCCAAAGAGTATTGTCGAGATCAAGAACCAGCGCCTTTTTGTTCCGTCCGTAAATAGAGCCAATGATATTGGAAAGATTATAAGCAAGCTCCGGAATGGCAGGAACTGCCAGCGCATACTTGTACATATGCCAGTAATAGGGATCTGCCCATTTGGTTAAACCGTAACAGGAAGCAAGATAGTTGATATCCTGAATGAAGAAATTGTCATGGGTTTGCGCATAACGGTAAAACAGATCATTCAGCCTTGACACGAAGTTCAGCTTCCCGTGGGAATCGGAGACATCCTTATTCCCGAGAAGGCGGTAAAAGGGCTGTTCAAAATTGTTCTGGATCACAGGGCAGTGAAAGGACGCCGCGATTTTGTCCCACATCTGTTCATAGGGGCGATAGGCGGAAAGAAGCATGGACTCGATGTCGTCCTCGCTGCAGCGAACGGTCGGAAATTCATGGATGTTCCGGGTGGAGGTATGAATATAAATCAGATCGGGTGCGAAGGAAACGAGCTCCGGATTATCAAACATCACATCCTGCCAGTATTGCGCATATTCGCACTCATAGAAAACAGGTGCAATTCCCTTGTTTAAAAGGAAAAGCTCCAGAACTTTTTTGATATCATTGGTTGTGGAGCCGCCGAGAATTGCTATTTTCCTGGTGATGCGTGAGCTTTTGTCGTCCAGCAGTCTGCGGCGGAGAGATTTCTTTTTCTGCAGAATGAGCTCTGCGTCAAATGGGTATTCCAATTCGCTTAGCATATCAGTTTCCGGCCTCCTTTAAGTGAGTCACGGTGTTTCCGTCATAGCTGAATGAAATGCAGTCGAGTAAACGCCTTGTGTTTTTATTGTATACGGCAATGCGAAGTCCAGCCTGTTCCGTGGCACAGTTCGTGCCGTTAATCACCATTTTATCCTGTCCTTCGGAATCATAGGTGAGCTGAAGCCGCATGCTGCCAAAGGAATCTTTGTATAAGAGAGGATGATCCCAGTCGGTCTCGGACTGAGCTTCTGTCTGGATGCTCCCGGCGTCAAGAACGGCGTAATAATCGGAATAAGAATCCGTTGAAAGGTCCGGCGAAAGTCCGAGTGCCTGAAAGCCATTGGCAAGAACCGGAGAAATTGAGGACGGAATGAAGTCTTCTCCCCAGATCACGTACATCAGATCCTGGTCATCCCGGTAATCCGTAAGCACCTTCAGTGCCGTATCCGCGCGGGAAACGGTGGTGATGGTCTGGGATCGCTTCACATCCTCATAGCGGATCGAAAGCCGGTCCATTTTCGAAGCAAAGGCGTTGTCAGAGGAGCGGTCCGGAATGTCATAGTGATCCCGGATATAGCTGCCAAGATAAGCGGTCAGCTTCTCCGCACCGAAGATGTTAAGATGCGGGCCATCCTTGAAATCCTCAATGTCCTTCAGACCAAGAGGAGAGGCATCCTCAATGAAATTAAGAAACGGAACGTCATTTGCGGCAGCCAGCTCTGCAACCTGCTGCTGGATTTTGGGCCGTGCGTTGTAGACGTCCGGAGAGACATCTCCGTATGCATACGAATTGGGGCAGCACATCAGAAGAAGAGATACGTCTTCTTCCCGGCAAAGATCCATGATTTTCTGCAGATATTCCAAGGACGGATCGCTCAGCGTGGCTTCCACATCGTATCTTGCAGCCACAGGAGTATCCAGGGGAAGCGTACTTGCATACATGACAGAGCCAAGAGTGTCCTTCTGATAGGTTCCGTTCTCAAAATCCGATGCAGTCAGTTCCTTCCAGCGGGAGTGATAGGAGTAGAGCGGGAAATAAAATTCGGTCCGGTCCTCCCTGGGGATCAGTGCCTGAATCATCTCATAGCGATAGCGGTCGGTGATGGGCATCTGGTCCGTCAGATAGTGAAGAAAGACTTCGCTGCGCAGCTCATATAGCTCTTCTGCATAGGTGGTATCCAGAACAATCAGTTTCGGATGATCCTTGCGAATGGCATCCTTCATCAGATAATAGCTGCAGGCGAGGGACTGATTTCCGTTGGAAAGATTGTAGGAAGCAATTCCATTGCTCTTCCAGAGCTGGACAGGCTGCACGCCGTTTTTGGAGACAGAGGAGCCCAGAAACAGAACGTCAAAGGTGTTGTCCGGATAGTCATAGTAGTAGGGAGAGAGCTCTTCTGCGTCTTTGCCCATGAAAATTCGTTCCGCGTGATGGAGACAAAAGCCGGCAAGCAGCAGAAACAAGGCGATGCGTATTATGTATTTGAAGATTCCGGAATTTTTCATATGGTAACAGTTTATCACAATGTCGCCGGATCTCCTATGTTATAATCCATGCAGAAACGGAGGACTTTTTATGTCATTTCGAAGAAAACTGATCATCGCGTTTTCCATTGTGAGTCTCCTCCCGCTGATCCTGACCATTGCAGGCTTCGAGGTCATCCGGAGAGTCCTTCCGAGAGACGCGGCCATGGTTCCGAAGCGTGTCATCATAACACTTGGAGTGATGGTTGTGGTTATTCTGGTGGTAACTGCGCTCTTAATGATCAGCTGGATCAAATCCAGTATCCTGGATCCGATCAATCAGCTGAAGACCGCAATGAGCCGCATCCGGGACGGAAATCTGGATTACAGGCTGACAACGGAAGAAAAGGGTGAAATCGGAGAGCTGTATCAGGGCTATGAGGATATGCGTCTGCGGCTGAAAGAGTCTGCGGATGAGAAGCTGCAGAACGATAAGCACGACCGGGAGCTCATCAGCAACATTTCTCATGATCTGAAGACGCCGATTACATCCATTAAGGGATATGTGGAGGGACTTCTGGACGGAGTCGCGAACACGCCTGAGAAGCAGGAGAAGTACCTTCGGACCATTTATAACAAGGTCAACGACATGGTGAAGCTGATCAATGAGCTCACCATCTATTCCAAAATCGATAACGATAAGATCCCGTATAATTTCCGGAGAATCAACCTGTCCGATTATTTCGGAGACTGCGTGGAAGAGATCGGGATGGATCTGGAATCCCGAAATATTGAGCTGAATTACTCCAATCTTCTTTCCAGAGATACCGAGATCATTGCGGATCCGGAGCAGTTCAAGCGAGTCATCAACAATATCGTCGGCAACAGTGTAAAATATATGGATAAGCCGCACGGAAGAATTGACATACGTCTTCTGGACGAGCAGGACAGCGTGCGGATTGAAATTGAGGACAACGGGCGCGGAATTGCACCGAAGGATCTTCCGAATATTTTTGACCGGTTTTACCGGGCAGACAGCTCACGCAATTCGGCGACGGGCGGGAATGGCATCGGACTTTCCATTGTAAAGAAGATCGTGGAGGATCACGGCGGGTACATCTGGGCAACGGCCAGAGAGCATGTCGGAACCTGTATGCATATGGTGTTCCGCAAGTACCGGGAGAGTCGGCCGGTGGATGAAACCGTGACAGAGCCGCAGCATTAACGATCAGCAGGGAAAGAGCAGCAAGGAAAGAAGAGACGAAACCTATGAGCAGAGTATTGATTATTGAAGACGAAGAGTCTATTGCAGATCTGGAGAAGGATTATCTGGAGCTGTCAGGGTTTGAGGTCACGGTTGAGAATCGCGGAGATACCGGGTTGAAGGCTGCACTGGAGGAGGATTTTGACATCATCATTCTGGATCTGATGCTTCCGGGAACCGATGGCTTTGAGGTGTGCCGCCGGGTGCGCGAGCAGAAAAACGTTCCGATCCTGATGGTATCTGCCAAGAAGGATGATATTGATAAGATTCGCGGTCTTGGCCTCGGGGCGGATGATTATATGACGAAGCCGTTCAGTCCCAGCGAGCTGGTTGCCAGGGTAAAGGCACATCTTGCCCAGTATGAGCGCCTTGTCGGAGCGGGCCGGCCGGAAAATGATATTATTGAAATCCGTGGCCTGAAAATTGACAAAACGGCCAGACGTGTCTGGGTGGACGGTCAGGAGAAGCAGTTTACCACGAAGGAATTCGACCTTCTGACCTTCCTTGCGGAGAATCCGAATCATGTGTTTACTAAGGAAGAGCTGTTCCGCAAGGTCTGGAACATGGACAGCGTCGGAGACATTGCGACGGTAACGGTACACATCAAAAAGATCCGTGAGAAAATTGAATACGATACCTCTAATCCGCAGTACATCGAGACCATCTGGGGCGTGGGATACCGCTTTAAAATGTGAGCAGTCGGCAGACGGATAAACAGCAGGAAAGTACAAATATATGACTCATGATATGACGAAGGGAAACCTTCTTCCTATTCTGGTTAAATTCACGATTCCGCTGGTACTGGGGAATCTGTTACAGCTGACATACAACGCGGCCGACAGCATCATTGTCGGCCGTTTTGTCGGAGCAGGGGCACTGGCAGCAGTGGGAACCAGCAATCCGCTCATGACCCTGATTATTCTTTTTGAACAGGGCATCTGCCTTGGAACCGGCATCCTGATCGGAATGATGTTCGGATCGAAGCAGTACGAAAGGCTTCAGAGGCAGGTTTCGACGGGAATGATTTCCGGCATCCTGTTCTCGCTGCTGATGTCGATGGCGACGTTCTGCTTTGCGCCGGAGGTGCTTGCGCTGCTCCAGGTTGATGCGGCCATTCTGGAGGAGGCGGTTCTCTATCTTCGGATTGCGGCCTTCGGCCTTTTGTTTAACTTTGTTTACAACTATTTTGCAGGAACGCTGCGCGCCCTGGGAGATGCCAGGTCACCTCTTCTGTTTCTGGCACTCAGCGCGGGATTGAACATCGCGGGAGATTTGTTCTTTGTAATCGTTCTGCACTGGGGAATTGTAGGCTGTGCGGTCGCAACGGTTCTTTCGGAAGGCTTGTCCGGACTACTCTGTTTCCTGTATATTCAGAAAAAAATCCCCTTGCTGCAGCTCGGGAAGCGGTGGTTTGTCTTTGACGCAAGTCTGCTGAAGCTGACGCTTCAGTATGGCTTTGTCAGTGCCATGCAGCAGTGTGCGGTTCAGGTCGGAAAGCTGGGGATCCAGACCATCGTCAATACGATGGGAGTTGCATCGACCGCTGCGTTCAGTGCGGTGAACCGGACGGATGACTATGCCATAGTTATTGAGCAGAACATCGCACATGCCATGACCAGCGTGATGGCCCAGAATGAGGGCGCAGGAGAGCATAAACGGGTATATTGCACGTTTCATTACGGAATGATGCTGGAAATTGTTTACGGTGTTCTTGCGGGAATTGTTTTTTATTTCCTGGCAGAGCCGATGATGAAGCTGTTTACGCAGGATCCGGAGGTTGTCCGGATCGGCGCGGTGTATCTTCATCTGATTGCGTTTATGTACATTCTTCCCGGGATCACCAATGGTCTGCAGGGATATTTCCGGGGAATCGGAGACCTGAAGGTGACGCTTGTCAGCAGCATGCTGAATATGGGAGCACGTGTGGCGGCAGCTGTTCCGATGGTGTTTGTGTTCCACATGGGAATGGAGGCAATCCCCTGGTCCTATCTTGTGGGATGGGCGGTGATGCTCGCGTTTGAGGTCCCGTTTTACCGCCACTGGAATAAGAAGCATTTGGGAGGAAGGTAAAGATTATGTCTGACTGTGATACCTGCAACAACCTGGAATGGGATGAAGACGAGCAGGATTATGTCTGCATCGCGGATGTGGACGAGGATGACTATGCAAGAATGATGCTGGAAGAACGCGGAGGCCATCCGCATCAGCGCTGTCCCTACTGGGTGAATGGCGACGAATATGCAGTGGTCCGTCATCAGGCGTTCTGATGCACTTTGTAATGGGAGACTTGAATGATACAGATTGTACTGCATGAGCCGGAAATTCCGTTTAATACCGGAGCGATCGGAAGAAGCTGCGTGGCGACGGATTCTCCGCTTCATCTGATTGAGCCGCTTGGCTTTGTTCTGAATGATAAATATGTCAAAAGGGCAGGGATGGATTACTGGGACAAGCTATCGCTTCACCGGTATCTGGATTATGAAGATTTTCTGCAGAAGCACCCGGAAATTGTTTTTGCCGGAGAGGAGCAGGAGACAACGGCTGCCCGGAGACCACATCTGTGGTTTGCGACGACCAAGGCGCAGCAGTGCTATTCGGATGTGTCCTATGGCCCGGATGACTATATCATGTTCGGCAAGGAATCTGCCGGGATCCCGGAGGAGATTCTGGTTCGTCATCCGAAGGCATGTGTGCGGATTCCGATGTGGGGAGACATCCGCTCCTTAAATTTATCCAATTCTGTCGCCATTGTTCTGTATGAGGCACTTCGTCAGAACGGATTTGAAAACCTGTCACAGAAAGGCAGCCTGCACCATCTCTCCTGGGAGCAAGGCTAAAATACCTGCGATGATATTCAACTCATTCTATTTTATTCTGATATTTCTTCCGCTGACCGTGTCCGGCTGGTTTCTGTTAAACCGGAAGAGCATGATCCTTTCCGAGTGGTTCCTGATTGGGATGAGCCTGTGGTTTTACGGGAGCTTCAGCCCATGGTACCTCGCGGTGCTTGCGGTGAGCGTTGCCCTCAATTATGGCTTCGGGCGAATTGTTCAGGGCAAAAAGGGACTTCTTGCGGCAGGAATTCTTCTGAATCTGGCATTGCTCGCCTGGTTCAAATATGTCACGCCGGAGATGGGCGAACCGGAGCTTGCAGGGACCATGGTGCGCAGCCTCCTTGCAATCGGTCTTCCGGTTGGCTTTTCCTTTTATACCTTCAGCCAGATCTCCTATCTGATTGACAGCTTTCGGGGAGAGGTGAAAAACGATGGTTTTCGCCGGTATCTGCTGTATATTACCTATTTTCCAAAAATTGTTGAGGGTCCGATTACCTGCTATGAGGAAGTCATGTCGCAGCTTCGGGATCCGGCCAACAGAGTTTTCTCCGCGGAGCAGCTGTCGCGCGGAATCCTTCTGTTTACCTTCGGTCTCGGGAAGAAGCTTCTGATTGCGGATGTGCTGGCCGGTCCGGCGGTTTTCGGAATACAGAGCGCGTATTATCTGGATACCTTGTCCGTGCTTCTGACGATGACCTGTTACGCGCTGCAGCTGTATTTTGATTTCTCCGGCTTCTGTGACATGGCGATGGGAATTTCATGGATGCTGAACATCAATCTTCCGCTGAACTTCGATGCACCGTTTCAGGCAGAGTCTTTCCCGGAATTCTGGAAGCGCTGGCATATGACGCTGACGCGCTTTTTTACAAAATATGTGTATATTCCGCTTGGCGGCAGCAGGAGGGGGACGCTCCGTACCTGCCTCAATGTGCTCGCGGTCTTTGTGCTGTCTGGCTTCTGGCATGGCCTTGGCTGGAATTATCTGATCTGGGGCCTGCTCTCCGGAGTGCTTGTGGTTTCCGGAAATCTCCTGAGGAAGAGGGAGCAGAGTCGCAGGAAGGAGCAGGAGGCTGGCTCCAAAGCTGTGGAAAATACCGTCCGGACAGGCCTTGGAAGAGAGCTGAGGCGACTGGGAAATTTTGCACTGTTTCTTGTAACTCTGGTGTTCTTCGGAGCACCTTCCCCGGCGTATAGTCTGGCCGTTCTGAAGAACCTGTTCCGGCCGATGTGGCCGGGGTGGCTGTACCGTATGGCGGCAAAGCTGGAGGTGCCGGAATTCTGGCTTCTGAATAAGGCGGCAGGGGCGATGCTGCCTTCTGCGAAAAATCTGATTCTTCTGGCAGAGCTTCTGCTTGTGCTTGCCGTATCTGCAGTTTTGCTTCATGGGAGAAGAACGGCCGTGAAGCTTGCGGAGTCCATGCAGCTGAATCGCAGAAATGCCGTGCTTGCCGGAATTCTTCTGATCTGGTGCCTGTGCTCCATGTCAGGAGTCTCCACGTACCTGTATTTTAAATTCTGAGGTTCGGAAAGAAAGTACAATGCGGAAACATAAAATCAAAAGCAAAGAGAATCCATATCTGAAGGCGCTGGCAGGGACGGCGGCAGCATTGGCGGCCCTCTGCATGCTGACTGTATATCTGCTGGATCCGTTTTATCACTATCATAAGCCGTGGTTTGGCCTGAAGGCGGTTCTGAATGAAAAGGAATATCAGGTGCCGGGAAGCCTGCGTCATTTTGATTATGACAGCGTGCTGGTCGGATCCTCTGTTGTGGAGAACAATGACAATCGCTGGTTTGATGAAGCCTTTGGAGGAACCACGATCAAGGCCGTCCGAAGCTACGGCGGCATTGCGGATCTTGTCTGGTACCTGAATCTTGCGTTTGAGTCCAGGGAGCAGAAGGAAGAGAAAATCTGCCGTGTGTTTTTCAATCTCGATCCTGCATCCCTGACGCAGGAGGCACAGACAACCTTTGAAGCCTCCGGCTGTCCCATGTATCTTTATGACAGGAACCCGTTCAATGATGTGAAATATCTTCTGAACAAGACTGTTTTGCTGGAGAAAATCCCGTATGAGCTGGCCCAGTCGTTTTCGGCTGAATATAACGAGAACCTGTCCTACAACTGGGCGGAGGGAAAGGACTTTTCCGAGAACGGCGTGCTGACCCACTATTATCGTGTCAAAGAGGAAGCAGTGCCTCTTCCGGGAGATGCGAAGAAGAAAGAGCTGGAGGACAATCTGGCGCTTTTGTGCCGGGTTGTGGAAGACCATCCGGACACGGAGTTCTATTTCTTTCTGCCGCCGTATTCCATGATCTGGTGGGACGATGCAGCAAGAAACGGGCTGAAGGAGGTCTATCTGTATGACGAGCAGCAGGCTGCAGGGAGACTGCTGGAATATGATAACGTGCGGTTCTTCGATTTTCAGAATAAAGAGGAAATCGTGACGGATTTAAACCGGTATATGGATACCGTGCATTTTGATCCGGAGGTCAATCGTACCATGTGCGAGGCGATGGCTGCCGGAAGCAGCGAAGTGACGACAGAGAATCTGGAGGATACCTTCGCGGCAATCAGAACGCTGATGGAGCAGTATGAACAAGAGGTGATTCCGGAGCTGGAGGAAAATGACCGGTTTGTTTATGCGGAAGGATAACCGGAGAAAAGGGCCGGGCTTTGGAATTGTAAGGGAGAAGAGGAAAACAAGCGATAGAAATCAGGAGGAGCCGTGATGGAGGAGAGAGGCTGGTACAAAAGAGGAGAGGCACTGCTGGATGAAATGAGAAAGACAAGAGTGCCGCAGGATATGCTGGCGCTGTGGTATCTGGGCCAGGCGGGGATTGCAGTGAAGTACGGGGAACATGTTCTGGCCGTGGATCCGTATCTGGGGCGGCCGGAGCCGGACACCCGGAGCTTTCCGCCGCCGTTTGCGCCGGAAGAAGCAGACTTTCTGGATGTTGTTCTGTGCACGCATAATCACAGCGATCATCTGGATCCGTACACGCTGCGGGGAATTGCGCAGAGCTCTGAGAAGACGGTTTTTGTTGTTCCAAGGCCCTGTGTACAGGCAGTTCTTGACTGCGGAATTGAAAAGGAAAGAGTGATCGGTGCGGCGGCAGGGGAGGAGATCTGGCTGGGCGAGGTTACGATCTGTCCGGTGCCTGCGGCACATGAGGAGCTTTTCCGTGATGAGAACGGAGACTATGAGAATCTTGGATATGTGATGAAATTTCCGGAGGCTGTGGTCTATCATTCCGGAGATACCATTGAGTGGGAAGCGATGACAGAGGAGCTGAGACCCTTTGGAATTGACGTTGCCTGCCTTCCGATTAACGGGAGTGACTGGAAACGAAAGCGTGCAGATATTATCGGAAATCTGAATGCGCGTGAAGCAGCAGACGTTGCGAATGAAATCGGAGCGGATCTTCTGATTCCGATGCATTTTGACTTGTTTCCGCACAATGGAGAGAATCCGGCACATCTTGCGGATTATATGTTTACGGAGCATTTCGGACATAAGTATCACGTGATGGCTCCCGGAGAGAGATTTTTCTACAGCAAATAAGGAAAGGCTGCGGCGAAGCTGCCGCAGCGGGGAAAGCAGGAAATGGCAGAATCGGAACTGGCGGCAGATAAAACACAGACGGAGGAGCTGCTTTCGTGGTACGCGGCAAAGCGGAGAATCCTGCCCTGGCGGGAGGATCCTACGCCGTATCATGTCTGGCTCTCTGAGATCATGCTTCAGCAGACAAGGGTAGAGGCAGGAAAAGCCTATTATCTTCGTTTTCTGGAACAGCTGCCGGACATTGCAGCTCTTGCAGCGGCACCGGAGGAGGTTTACCTGAAGCTTTGGGAAGGACTCGGATATTATTCCCGAGTACGGAATCTTCACAAGGCTGCCGTGATGATCATGGAGGAATATGGCGGGGAAATGCCGTCTTCTGCCAGTGAGCTTGTAAAGCTTCCGGGAATCGGGCCGTACTCTGCGGCGGCGATTGCATCCATTGCGTTTCAGCAGCAGGAGGTATCTGTAGACGGAAATCTGCTGCGTGTTTTCGCAAGGATGACGGAATACGGGGAGGATATCAAGGCTCCGGCAGCAAGAAAGGCGGCGCTTGCCTATTATGAGGAGCGGATTGCATCGGTAAAACGGCCCGGGGATTTCAACCAGGCTCTGATGGATCTGGGAGCCGGGATTTGCCTTCCGAACGGCGTACCTCTTTGCGCAGAGTGTCCGTGGGCAGAAAGGTGCCGGGCACATCAGACTGGCCGTGAAACAGAATTTCCGGCGGCTGTTATGAAAAAAGCCAGAAAGCAGGAAGACCTCACCGTATTTCTGATTCATGCGGGAAATCTTGTGGCGATCCACAGAAGACCGGGCGACGGACTTCTTGCCGGTCTGTGGGAGTTTCCGAATGTGCCGGGGCATCTGAGCGAAGAAGAGGCGAAGATGTCTCTTGCCGGAATGAAGCTGCGCAGGGAGCCGGAATTCATACGAAAGCTGCCGGCAGCGAAGCATATTTTTTCTCACATTGAATGGCACATGACGGGATACGAGATTCGGATTCCGGAGCTCTCCGGGGAAGAGCTGGAGGAGCTTCAGGAGGATGAGACTTATTTTGTCAGTCACAAAGAGCTGACAGAACACTATTCGATTCCGTCAGCTTTTGAGAAATACAAGCGGTATGAAGAGAAAATGTTAAAGGGCGGGGTTACAGAACCGTCCGCGCCTGTGTAAGCCGCATGCGAAACAGGGAATAGAAATCCGAAGAGCCATCCTCCGGAATCACGTAGGGAGTGACGAAGAAGACCTTCAGAATAAACAGGTTGAGCTGCTGCGCAAAGGCGGTATCATCGGAGGATGCCAGGAAGCTCTTCACATCCTTACAGAAATAATGCCATTCGGAGACATATTTCTCATATTCGGAAAGCTCCGCAATGCCGAGCCATTTGCTGATCCGGACTTTTATTTTTCCGGGCATGTCGCAGCCGTTGTCCACGATAAAATAGCGGAAGGTGCGGGTATCTGCGTCGTAATCGCGGCCGAGTGGGAACAGCCGGCACAGTCCCGGACGGAACGGATGAATGGAGCAGCGTCCGTCGGAAGACAGAAGTGGACAGGCACCGTTTTCTCCGTCCTGCATCCGGAGGTGCGGGAGAATCATGCCTTCCTCCTCGTGAAGAGCAAGGATGCCTGCGGCGCGAAGCTCTTCAAAACTCTTTCCAAGGCCGGAGGAGAGCTGGTAAATGTCCCAAGGATCCAGATGAATGGTGTCTGTCATGCCGTGGCAGCAGTCTCCGCAGCCGTTGCATTTCTCGCAGTACACCTTTGCCAGATCGGAGTGCTGAAAATATTTGTGATCCATAGTTGAAATCCTTTACTGACAGCGTTCGGCAAGCCGCGCTGTTGTTTTATTTGTGATAGGCCCTGCCTGCGTCAATCATGAAGCCGCGGTAAATTTGTTCCAGAACCAGAACTCGTGTCATCAGGTGCGTAAACGTCAGATCCGAGAGCTTCCAGCGGGCGTTGGCTCTTGCAAGAAGTGCTTCTCCCGGACCAAGGGAGCCTGCAATGACAAAAACCAGGCTGGAGGCCCTGCACTGCCAGGAGGCAAGCTGCGCCGCAAACTCTTCGGAGCTCCATTCCTTTCCATGAAGATCAAGGAGGATACAGAAATCGGAGGGACGGATCTTTTCCAGTGCCCTTGCAGCCTCCCTGTCCTTGATCAGCTGCGCTTCGGCGGGCCGGTCTGCGTGAGCATTTGCCTCATCCTTTACTTCCATAACCTCAGCCTTGCAGAAGGCAGAGAGTCTTTTCAGATATTCCCTCTGAAGCGTGTCCAGAGATTTGTCCTTCATGTGACCGATGCAGAGAATGGTTACATTCATGTGGTAAAATTCCTTTGTAATTGCATTTTGCGGTTTTGAAAAATGATCATGTGGCCAGGGGCCGGGAGAGTCATCATGCATATTGAGTATCCGGAATATTATAACAAATTTCATTGTCTGGCGGGCGACTGTCCGGACACCTGCTGCAAGGACTGGGAGGTCGATGTAGACGAGGACACCTTCTATTATTACAAGGTTCAGGAGGGAGAGCTCGGAAAGAAGCTGGAGCAGTGCCTCGTGGAGGACGGAGACCTGAAATACATTCCGATGAAGAAGGATGGAAGCTGCCCGTTTCTGACGGAGGGGAAGCTGTGTGAGATCTGCAGCTGCCTCGGAGAAGAGGGACTCAGTCAGGTCTGTCAGGAGTATCCCCGCTATTATATGGGAATTGGTCATTATGAGCAGGTGGATCTGAGCCTTTCCTGCATGGAGGTGGGGCGGCTTCTGTTCACGCAGGCTGGTCCTGTCCGGTATGAGAAATCCGAGAATGATGAGGAAGCGTGGGAAACACTCTCGGATACGGATCAGAAGAGGCTGACGGAGATCCGGAGGCTGCGTGATTCCATGATCGCCTCGCTCCAGGAAAATGATGGCAGCAGGGAGCCTGCGATCTGTATTCTTCCCGATGCCAGGGGGGATGAACGTCTTCGCAGAATTCTGAGGCAGCTTGACGTACTGGATTCCGAGAGCGGAATTCTCCTGGAGGAAGTCGAAGACAACTATGAAGAAATCCGGAATCGCGAGGCTGCCTTCCGGGAGAAGTACAAAGAGCTCCTGGAGAGGCTGTTTACGAAGTTTGCGGTCTATCTGGTGTTCCGCTATACGCTGGATTCCTATTATGAAGGGAATCTGGAGAAAGAGCAGAGGTTCTGGAATCGAAGCCTTCGCCTTCTGTTTCTCATGTGCGTGAATTATGAGCGGAAGGAAGGTGCCTTTGGAGTGGGCGCAATGATCCGGATGGCAGAACATTTTTCCCGACAGATCGAGCACAGTGATGAGAACGTGGAACGGATGAAGCAGGAATGAGAAAAAGAATTGTTTTTACCGGATTTTCCGAAGAAGACGGCAGGTTCACAGGATTCGACAAACGTGGTAGGATGGTAAAAAAATTGAGCCAGGCCTTATGTGAGGCGGAAGGAGCACACCGATGAACATTGTATGTCTTGATCTTGAGGGAGTTCTCGTACCTGAAATCTGGATTGCGTTCTCGCAGGTATCCGGGATTCCGGAGCTGAAACGCACAACCCGTGATGAGCCGGACTATGACAAGCTGATGAAATGGCGTCTTGGTATTCTGAAGGAGCATGGGCTTGGCCTGAAGGAGATTCAGGAGACCATTGCGAACATCGATCCGCTTCCCGGCGCGAAGGAATTTCTGGATGAGCTCCGCAAGGTGACGCAGGTGATCATCATCAGCGATACGTTCTCGGAATTTGCGGGCCCTCTGATGGCAAAGCTTGGCTATCCCACAATCTTCTGCAATTCTCTGGAGGTCGCTCCTTCCGGAGAAATTACCGGCTTTAACATGCGGATTGAGAATTCCAAGCTTACGACAGTGAAGGCATTGCAGTCGATCGGCTTTGAGACCATTGCAAGCGGAGATTCCTACAACGACCTTGGCATGATCCGCGCGAGCAAGGCAGGCTTCCTGTTCCGCTCCACGGAGCAGATTAAGAAGGATAATCCGGATCTTCCTGCCTATGAGACCTTTGAAGAGCTTGCGGCCGCGATCCGCAAAGCACTGTAATGAGATATTATTTTGCACCCCTTGAGGGGATCACGGGCCATTGCTTCAGGCAGGCGCATCATCAGTATTTTCCGGGTCTGGATGCATATTTTACCCCGTTTGTTGTGGCAACCTACACGAAGAAGCTGAAGTCCAGGGAAAAAAGAGACGTTCTGCCGGAGAACAATGCCGGTGTGCCGACGATTCCGCAGATCCTGACGAATCACGCGGAGGAGTTTCTGTTCTGCGCAAGGTATCTGGCGGAGTTTGGCTATCCGGAAATCAATCTGAACCTCGGCTGTCCGGTCGGAACGGTCACGGCAAAGGGAAAGGGCTCCGGGATGCTGAAGAATCCGGAGGAAATGGACCGCTTTCTGAATAATGTCTGTGAAGGCGCAGAACAGATCACGGTAACCGGCGGGGACGGCCGTGTGCAGCCCATTCGCATCTCGGTGAAGACAAGGCTTGGATGGGAGGATCCGTCGGAATTCGAAGAGCTTCTCTCCGTGTATGAGAGGTATCCGCTTTCGGAGCTGATCATTCACGCAAGAACAAGGCAGGAGCTGTATCGCGGCAGGCCGGAGCTGGAGGAATTTGCGAAGGCGTATCACAGAGAAAATGGGCCGGCGGGCTCCGCTTCGGCAGCAGAGGGAGCAGATTCAGGATTCTCTGCGGAAAAAATGCACCGACTGACACTGTGCTACAACGGAGACATCCGGACGGAAGCAGATGTTTTATTTCTGGAGAAGGAATTTCCGGAGCTTGACCGCGTAATGATCGGAAGGGGACTTCTGGCTGATCCGAATCTGGTGACGCGGCTTGCTGTCGGCCGGAAGTCTGAGAAGAAGACGTACCGTGAGTTTCATGACACGCTGTATGCAGCCTACGGCGAGCAGTTTCAGGATGACCGGATCCGCATCAACTGCATGAAGGAGCTCTGGACCTTCATGGGGCAGAGCTTTGCCGATACCGGACGCTTTGTGAAGGGAATTCATAAGGCAGGAAACCGCGTGGAATATGAGGCCGCTGTGCGGATGCTGTTTGCGAATTGTGAGCTGCAGCCGCTGCGGAACGGACTGCAGCATCCTTAAAAAATGAAGAAGGCCTTACACCAGGCCCATTACCTCGTCGACAGGGACAGAGAGAATGACGCCGTGTGCAGGGGAATTGAGACCGCAGGAAGCGGTGATTGCCTGCATGACGGCGTTTTTCTTTTCTTCCGGAACAACAATCATGACAAAATCCTGTTCCTCGGGGCCGTCAATTCCAAGATAGGGGCCGGCGTTGCCGGCAATCCGGCGGCCGTGAACCACTGTGCCGCCCTTGGCACCGACGGTTCTTGCGGCTTCAATGACATTCTCACTGTAGCCGGTATTGACGCTGACCAGAATCATGGAATAAGCCGGAGCATTCAACTGCTGATCTGACATAGGGATTTCCTCCTTGGACTGGACGGGAATATTAAGCAGCTGGACCAGTGCCTTCTGGGCACCGGAGAGCGGGAGCGTAAGTGCAATTCCGGTTCCTCTGCGGTGATAAGACAAGGTCTGCTTCATGGCAGAGAACAGCTCGGGAACCTGCTGCGTCGGTACGCACCCGAAGGTAAGAATCCTTGTAGAGCCTCCGAGCCCCAGAATATCCAGAAATTCCGACGGCGCAGTTCCTTTTCCGCGGATTTCGGCGATCAAAGGAACATGGTGAGCGCGAAAGGTTTCTGCGACAAGGCGCTCGTCCTCTTCCGTTGTGATGGAGAGGAGAACGCGGAACGTTTTCGGTTTATCCTCGCGATGCGAAAGCGTGTGACTGGCTGATTTCATGTTATTCTCCATACAGATGCCGCTCTGCGGCGATTCGAAGAGTCATTTCTGACGGCATTCCGATTAAATATCCAGCTCAACAATTTCATCATCATAGTGAAGAACCGCGGCACTTGTGCGGGACGCTTTTCTTCGGTAAAGAAGGCCCATGATCTGAATGGCAATCAGAGGAGCCAGAGCGACCAGAGCAACCACTCCGAAGGCGTCAGTGACAATATTGCCGCCGACCGCGCTGCAGGCACCCATTGCAAGGGGCAGCAGGAAGGTGGAGGTCATGGGACCGCTGGCCACGCCGCCGGAGTCGAAGGCGATTCCGACGAAGACGGAGGGAACGAAGAAACTCATGATCAGGGCTGCGGCATAGCCGGGAATGAGAATCCAGTAGATGCTGATGCCCGTCAGAACGCGAACCATGGAAAGCGCTGTCGCGCAGGCAACACCTGCCTGAAGAGCACGATTCATGGAGGTGTGCGGAATCATTCCGCCGGTGAGATCCTCGACCTGCTTGTTGAGAACCTGAACGGCGGGCTCGGCTCTGACAATCGAGAAGCCGATGAGGATGCCGATGGGAATGAGAATCCAGGAGTGCTGGTTGCTCCCAAGGCCGCCGCCCAGGAGATTTCCGACCGGAGCAAAGCCGACGTTGACGCCGGTCAGAAACAGGATCAGTCCCAGAATGGTGTACACAAAGCCGATCAGCATGCGGAGAATCTGATGAGGCGAATAGGGGCGTCCAAAAAGCTGAAACAGTGCGAATACACCGACAATGGGGAGCGTACTCTGAAGAACCTCACGGACATAGTGCGGGAAGGCCTGCACAAATTCCAGGGCGACATCCTGCGTGGTAAGAACCGGCGCAAGCTTGACGGCGTTGTAGGAGGCTTCGGATGGATGATAGAAGATGCCGAGCAGCATGACCATCAGGATAGGGCCAATACTGCAGAGCGCAATGAGACCGAAGCTGTCATCCGAGTCGTCCCGGGAGCTCAGAATGGAAGAAAAGCCGACGCCGAGGGCCATGATAAACGGAACGGTCATGGGACCTGTGGTGACGCCGCCCGCATCGAAGGCAACGGCCAGAAAATCATCCGGAACAAAGACAGACAAAAGGAACAGAAGAAGGTAGAGAACCGGCAGCATACGACGGAGCGGAATCCGATACAGAATGCGCAGGACCGCAATCGCGGTAAAAATACCTACGCCTGCGGCGACCGTCCAGATGAGGAGCGCATTGGGAATGGCAGCGACCTGATTGGCAAGGACCTGCAGATCCGGCTCAGAGATGGTGATGACAGCTCCCATGAAGAAACAGATCAGAAGAATGAGCGGCTTGCTCTTTCGGCGGACAATTCTGCCGCCGATTCCCTGACCGAGAGGCGTCATGGCGAGTTCAGCACCAAGTTGAAAGAGCCCCATTCCGAGGATCAGCAGGAAGGCGCCGGTCAGAAACAGCGCGATGGTGCCGATTTCCATGGGAACCAGTGTGAAGCTGAGAATCAATACAATTGCGGTGATCGGAAGTACGCTGGAAAGCGCTTCTCTCGTTTTTTCTTTAAGCTTTTCATTCATAGGCGGATAGGATAAGGTTATAATCAATGCATATGTGTATGGTAACACAGGAAAAAAACGGAACGCAAAGATGTTAAGAAATCTTAGCGGGACGAAAAAGAAAGGTTTGTATTTTACGATATGAAGAATTTTAAAACGCAGGAAATCACATTCGGAGCCATGATCGCCGCTATTTTCGGAATGCTCCTTCTCTTAAACCGGCAGACCGGCGGAATGCTGGAGGAAGTGTTCCTGTTTGCGTTTCCGATTCCGATGGTCGCTTATTCGGCAAAATACGGCTGGAAGAAAAGTCTGCCGGTGTTTGCGGTCACGGTGCTGATTGCCATTTTGTGCGGGACCTTCAGCGGATTTTTCTATGCGGCAAGTGAATCGTTCATCGGAATGGTGTACGGCGCGATGCTCAATCAGAAGAAGGATCCGGGGAAAACCTTATTCCTGGTGATGGTTCTGTCGGCACTTGCGAACATCTTGAGCAGCGTCGTGCTGGCTTCGCTGTTCGGAATCAATCTGCAGACCGAGATGAAGGAAATGCAGAAGATGATGATCGACACCATGGAGAAGGTCTACGGCTCGCAGGGCATGATGGCGGGTGCGGCAGCAGGCATGGATACCGCCGGCATGGTGGAAGCGATGAAATCCATTTTCAACGTGAATTACCTTCTGCGGATTTATATCATTTCCATGATTCTGCTGGGCGTGATTCAGGGCCTGATTATCTATCAGCTCAGTCTGATTATTCTGCGGAGACTGAAATTCCAGGTACAGAAGCCGCAGCCGCTCCTTCAGTTCTATCCTCCGGTCTGGACGGGGGCTGTCGCGCTGACTGCATTTCTGTGCTACTTCATTTCCATGATGTATCCCCTGCAGAATGTCAATGTGGCGAATCTTGTGCAGACGCTGGGGACCTGCGGCTATCTGTACCTGATCTGCTTTGGAATCATTGGGGGAGCGGGATACCTCAGACGGCGGCTTGGCATGATGAAGCTCTTTGCGGTTCTGCTGCCGGTTCTGTGCATTTTTGCGCTGCCGTATGTGCTGGTATTTATCGGATTTTCTTATGTGAGCCTGAGCCTCCATGACAAGATCCTTGGGAAACTGTGAATCAGAAACAGAAACGGGCAGTCAACGGCCCGGCGAAAGGAGAGACAATGAATTTATTTATCAGCTCGGATATTGAAGGAACCTGTGGAATCTGTGACTGGTCAGAAATTTCAGAAGGCGGAAGTGGTTATGAACGCTTTGCGGAGCAGATGTCGAGAGAAGCTGCGGCAGCCTGCGAGGGAGCGGGACCTGACGCGGAAATCATGGTGAGAGACGGACACGGCTCGGCAAGAAATATCATTCCGGCGCTTCTTCCGGACAATGCTGTTCTGATGCGGGGATGGGAGAAATCTCCGGATGGCATGATGGCGGGAATTTCCACAGGCTTTGATGCCTGCGCGATGGTCGGTTATCATGCACACGCATATTCCACGGGGAATCCGCTGGCCCATACCTCGGAGCCCAATATCCAAAAGCTGCTGCTGAATGGAGAATACTGCAGCGAATTCCGATACAATGCTTATTTTGCAGCATATTACGGAGTACCGACTGTTTTTATCAGCGGTGATGCGGACATCTGCAAAGAAGCAAAGGAGCTGATTCCCTCCATTACGGCCGTTCCGGTGATTCGCTCACACGGAGGAGCCAGCATTTCCATTCAGCCGGAGCGGGCGCTGCAGCTGATTCGTGAGGGAATGGCGAGAGCCATGGCAGGAGACTTTGCTGCCTGCCTTCCCAGACTTCCGGAGCACTTCTGTGCGGATATTGAGTACAAGGAATACCAGGATGCGGAGAAGTTCTCTTATTATCCCGGAGCAAAGCGGCTGGATGCCAAGACCGTCCGGTTTGAAGCCGATGATTATTATGAAGTAAAGCGGTTTTTCATGTTCGCGATCTGACAGAAAACTGCCCATATCTCACAACACGAAAGGCAAGGAAAGAGAAATGAAGTACGATTTTGACTCCATCATTGACCGTCACAACAAGGATTCCATCGCTGTGGATGTCATCCCGTTTCCGGGAGCCGAGGTGCAGAAGGGCTTTGACCGGATCCCGATGTGGGTAGCAGATATGAATTTTCCCACGGTGCCGTCCATTCAGGAGCACGTTATCGAAAGGACGAAGCATCCGATGTTCGGGTATTTTGATCCGTCGGAGGAGTACTACGGCGCCATTATTCACTGGCAGGAGAAGCGAAATCAGGTAAAGGGCCTGTCGAAGGAGGCCATCGGCTATGAAAACGGCGTTCTTGGCTGCCTTGCAAGTGCCATGCAGGCCTTTACAGCACCGGGAGAGGGGATTTTCTTCCATTCTCCAACGTATATCGGCTTTCAGTTTACCGTGAAGGAAAACGGAAGAACCTGTGTGACGTCTCCCTTGAAGAAGGATGAACAGGGGGTGTGGCGCATGGACTACGAGGATATGGATCGTGTGATCCGGGAGAATCACATCCATTTTGCCGTGTTCTGCTCACCGCACAACCCCTGCGGACGTGTGTGGGAAAGAGAGGAGATTGAGCGGGCGATGGAGGTGTTCCGAAAGAACGACTGCATTGTCTTCTCTGATGAAATCTGGTCGGATCTGATCCTGGAGGGACATCGGCATATCCCTACTCAGAGCATTTCGGAGGATGCAAGAAATCGTGTCATTGCAGCCTACGCGCCGTCCAAAACCTTCAATCTGGCAGGACTGATCGGTTCGTACCATATTATTTACAGCAAGTATCTGCGTGACCGTGTCGAGAAGCAGTCGAGGCTTTCCGGCTACAATCATATGAATGTTCTCTCCATGCACGCACTGATCGGCGCCTATGAACCGGAGGGAGAAGAGTGGGTGGATGAGCTGTGTGAGGTTCTTTCCGGAAACATATCCTGGGCCTGTGATTACATTGCGAAGCACTTCGAGGGAGTCAGAGTGTCGAAGCCGCAGGGGACCTACATGCTGTATCTTGACTGCCATGAATGGCTTGAGAAGCATGGGAAAAGTCTGGATGAGCTGCTGCGCGCCGGCATTGCGGTCGGCGTAATCTGGCAGGACGGCTCTGCGTTCCGGCAGCCCGATACCATTCGTCTGAACCTTGCTCTGCCGAGAACCAGGGTGGAGGAAGCATTCCGGCGTCTGGAAAAGTATGTTTTCTGTGCGGAGAAGTAAGAGGTTGTGAAGCCTTTCAAAAGGAGGGAGGGAAGGGAAAACTGACAGGGGACCCGTCCCAGAGTGCGACACACTAATGGCTTGGGCAATCTGTGCAAATTGTTCGAGATGCAGAGAATGTTTTTAAGAAAAGCAGGCGAAGAATTAAACAAACTGCACATTACATGAGCGGAAAGACTGCCTGTTGAAGAAGAAATGCTTCAATAGGCAGCTTTTGTCTGTGGTTTATAAAAGATCATCCTATCCAACTTGCATATATAGCCTTATCCTTACCCTATCAGATGTTCCCTGAGGGGAACAAGGCGTTGTTAAGATTTAAGGAGGGACGTTATGAGAAGTAAGGCAATGAAGAGAGCACTGGCAGCAGTGATGACCGGCATTTTTGCAGGCGGCATGCTGGTTGGCTGCGGATCTTCCGCATCGGGGGACGCTACGACAGCTTCCGGATCCGGATCGGCAACAGCGAGCGCAGATACTGCAGCAGACGGTGCGGTTGATCTTTCTTTCTATATCTGGAGTGATGAGGAGAACTACATTTCCAAGGTTGTGGATCAGTACAACTCTTCACAGGACAAGATTCACGTCACACTGACTTCAATTCCGAATGACAGCTATGATGATAAGCTGAAAGTCCTTCTGGCTGGCCAGTCGGATGTTGATCTTGTTGATATCCGCGGCATGGCACAGGCAACCACCTATGCGGCAGGCGGTGCTCTTCTGGATTTGACCGACAGAATCGCGAACAGCGATCTGGATACCAGCAAGTACGGAGATATGTGGGAGAACAGCACATATAATGACAAGTATTACATTCTTCCTACCAGAACCACATGCTGGGCTCTTCTGTACAATACAGATCTGATCAAGGAAGCAGGACTTGAGGAGCCTGGTCAGATGACTTGGACGGAGTACAAGGACTACGCGGACAAGCTCCGGGATTTCTATGATGGCAAGACGGCAGAGGATGGAACACCGATCAAGGCCGGCTACTGGGTACCGTGGATCTATGTATTTGATGCAGTGCAGCACGGATCTTATGCAAATGATGAGGATACGCAGTATCTGCAGGAGTCCATCGAACTGCTGAAGAGCCTGTATTCCGACGGATCTCACTACAGCTATGAGGATGTTTCTTCCGGCACATACGATTACATTTCTGAGTTTGAGAACGGACATGTGGCCCTTCTTCCCAATGGCGAATGGTGTGTCAATATGCTGATGCAGGCACAGGCGGAAGGCAAGACCGATGTTAATTGGGAGGTTGCACCGATGCCGGTTCCGGAAGGCGTTGAAGATGGAACAAGTTGGGGACAGTTCCAGTTTGCGGGCATTACGGCTTCCACAAAACACCCCGATGAAGCTTTTGATTTCCTGAAGTATCTTTCCGGCGAGCAGGGTGCAGAAATTTACGCTTCCTCCGGAATGATTCACGCATACTCCACGGACAGCGCCGCACAGGCACTGAAGGATGCTTCCGGCAAGGAGTCTGTACAGGTACTCTTTGATGCGAAGAAGATTCAGGAGCAGCCGACTACAGAAGGGTATGATCAGTTCCTGAATGCATTCAACGAGCAGGCTCAGCTGTACTTCTTGGATGAGCAGGATATTGATACGACAATGGCAAACTTTAAGGATCAGGCGGATGCACTTCGTGCCGAGGGACTGAAGTAAGAGAGAACATCACATCCAGAACGCAGCTGTTACTATAAGTAATCTCTGGAGAGGAACCTTTTCTTTGACAATTCGGAGAGGAGGTTCCTCTTTGTTTCACGAAGGACTGACCGGAAGGAAGCATACATTTTCTTCCATAGGCATAAGGATCGCAGGCAGGATGCGGTAAGAAAGGCAGATATGAAAGATACTTCGAAAAAAGAAGTAACTAAGTCAAAAGGATTTGCGAAGGCAAGACGCAGGGAAATTATTTCCGGATATCTTTTTGTACTTCCGAATTTTGTTGGATTCTTCATTTTCATGATGATTCCGATCGTAATGGGATTTATCATTTCCCTTACCAATTATGATGGCTTTACCAAAATGGATTTTGTCGGATTGAAGAATTACATCGCCATGTTCAAGGACGACTATTTCATTGTGTCGGTGAAGAACAATTTCTTGTACACGCTGGTTACAGTACCAGTTACCTTGGTGCTTTCTACGCTTCTTGCAGTGGCATTGAATACCGGAATCAAGGGCTCAAGCCTGTTCAAAACGATGTATTTCTTTCCTTATATTACATCCATGGTTGCGATAGGAATTATTTGGACGCTTTTGTTTAATCCGACGGTTGGACCGATCAATAATGTCCTTCGTGCCATCGGCATTGCCAATCCTCCGAAGTGGCTGCTCTCCACGAAATCTGCATTGTGGGCGGTTATGATCGTGGCCATCTGGAAAGGCGTCGGGTATTACATGGTCATGATCCTTGCAGGGCTTCAGGGAATTCCGAAACAGCTTTATGAAGCTGCAGAAGTTGATGGTGCGGGTCCGGTCCGGAAGTTCTTCAGCATTACACTTCCACTCCTTTCGCCCACAACCTTCATGGTTACCATTCTCTCTATTATTTCTTCTTTCCAGGTCTTTGATCTGATTCAGATCATGACAGAAGGAGGTCCGGGACGGGCCACTAACGTATTAGTGTACCGGATTTATCAAGAAGGCTTCCAGTACATGCATTATGGCTATGCATCTGCAATGGCATACTTCCTGTTTGCTGTTATTCTTGTGGTTACCCTGATTCAGTTCAGAGGCCAGAAAAAATGGGTCACGTACATGTAATAACATCGAGGATTTGCGAAGCAAATACGAGATGCAGTCCGAATAAAAGAAAGTAGAGAGAAAATCATGGCAAAAAAAGCTGTAATTAAAAAGAAAGATCACCATCCGGTGCGGAGTGCAATCCTGTTCATCGTTCTTTTGGCTTTCGGAATCACGATGATTATTCCATTTGTCTGGATGCTTTCATCTTCATTTAAGTATAATAACGAAATTTTTCTGTACCCGATCCGCTGGATTCCGCAGCCGATCAGATTCTCTAATTATGTGGAGGTTTGGACAGAGATTCCGTTTCTTCGTTATTATCTTAATACACTGGTTTATTCTCTGATTGTTACGATTGGACAACTGTTTACCTGCTCCTTGGCCGCCTATTCCTTTGCAAAGCTCCACTATCCCGGTCGTGACAAGCTGTTCCTTGCATACCTGGCGACCATGATGGTTCCGTGGCATGCCATTATGATTCCGCAGTTCATCGTCAATAAAACTTTGGGATTGTACAACAGCCCGTGGGCGCTTATCTGCATGAATCTGTTCAGCGCATTCGGTGTGTTTCTTCTTCGCCAGTTCATGCTGGGAATTCCGGATGAGCTGTGTGAAGCGGCCAGAATTGATGGCTGCAGTGAGTTTGCCAATTACTGGAGAATTATTCTTCCGCTTTGCAAGCCTGGTCTTGCAACACTGACGGTATTTACCTTTAACTTCATGTGGAATGATTACATGGCTCCCATGATTTATCTGGATGATGATAAGATCAAGACGATCCAGCTCGGACTTGCGGCATTTCGCACATTATACAAAACGGAATACGGTCTGATCATGGCAGGAACGGTCTGCTCCCTGATACCGATGATCCTTCTGTATGTCTGTGCGCAGAAGTACTTGATCGAAGGAATTGCCTTCTCTGGCTTGAAGGGATAAAAAGTCATTAATTGTTCCGACAGAAGGGGAAACAGAAAGAAAAAAGCGGAAGCTGAATCTGAAAAACGGGGTTGTCGGAAAGGTTCCGGCAGCTCCGTTCCTGTCAGCGGCTGGGACGGAAGATACTGGTACGATCTTCTTCAAACTGATGCATGGCTTCATCCAGCGTCAATGTCCCTGAAAAATAAGACTTTGCAGCGGCATTGTAAGCTTCAATGGCTTCCTGATAGCCAAGAATGGGCAGCTGCTCTTGAATTTTCTTGGCTTCAAAAAAGTACTGGGTGGAATCATGCTGCACGGCTTTGCGGTAGGCTTCTATGATCTGTGCATCTGAATAAGCCGGAATGATTGCATGATTGGCATAGATGGCGGCACCGGAGCTGCCACACAGATACATTAGAAAATCGAAGGCTTCGGCGGGATGCTTTGAGGCGGCACTGATGCACATATACTGATAATGTCCCCAGGTTGTCCCGGCGTCATGCATATTTTCTACAGGCATTGGAGCGATGTCCCAGTTTACATGGGAAAGGCCGGCAGCTTCATCCTGCAGAAGAAGGTTAGCCATCCATTCACCATTTGGAACCATTGCGACTTTTCCGGATTCAAAGGTACGATAGACATCTTCGGGCGGATTCTCCACTTCCTCCATTTCGTAGTAGCTGATGTGAGACGAGGAATAGAGACGATTTAGAAATTCCAGAGACTGGGAAAGCTCCGATGTGTCATCGTCAATCAGGTAAGTTCCCTTTTGCAATGCTCTGAAGTTCGGCAGCCAAGGGAGAAAATAGCCACCGTAAATATTATCTTCCGAATTTGTAAGCTTTTGTGCAAGGGCCTCGTATTCGTTCCAGGTCATCTGTTGTGGATAAGGAAGTTCTGCCTGATCGAACAGATCTTTGTTATAAAAAAGAGCCCAGCAGGTTGTGCGGGTAGGAATGGCATAGTAGTGATCGTTATAGGTGATGTCGTTAAACATATTGCCATAGGACGAAAGGTCAATGCTGTTATCGGAAATACAATCCTTCACAGAGTCAGTAATATCCAGAAGAAGATTCTCATTTGCAAGCTGAACAACCTTGGCGATTCCCTTGATACCAACAAGATCATAGCTGTTCGTATCCTGGAGAATACTGTTCATGTTTTGCTCACAATTATCGCTCGGAAGAGGAGTGATTTGAACAGTGACATTGGCAGAAACAGCGTTATAGGCATCTGCGACAGCGGTCATGTAGGTTTTTTCATCTTCCCAGACGCAAACATTTAAGGTAATTGGCTGATCTGGAGATGACACGATAAGAGGTTGGACGGAAGAACCACAGCCGCTAAGAAGAACGAAAGACAGAGAAAGTGTCAAGGAAGCCGACAGGAACATGCGAAGATTCTTGAAAGAACAGGAAACAAGGGGGCCTGGGAACGAAATATGGTTCATGCCAAATTACCTCCACAATTTCAGTAAAATGCTACAATACAAAGCAAATGAATTGTTTCACATTATAACATAATCTGAAAGAAGCACTGAGAATAGCGGAAGAGGAAAGCGACTTGTGTTTTACTTTATCCTGATTGTACTGGTCCTGGTTATCTTTTTTATTACCAGAAAAGATAAAAAATCTTCGGATAAATATTTGTCCGGTGCACTGACCGTTTTTACGATGGCAATTATTGCATTGGTAGCTTATATTGCCAAGGATGCTTATTACTACAATGTGGTGAACAATTATTTTTCTCTGCCGCAGAGCATCTGGAAAATTCTGATGTTTTCCGAGATTCCGAAGGATTGGATTATCCGCGGCATGAATCTGATGGTCCTTCTTGTGCTTTACTTTTTTCTGCAGTTCTCCATGACATTTCTTTCTGATAAAGCCGTGCGTAATAACCGGAGAATACAACGTACACTGAAACTGTATCTGTGGCTTCAATTGTTTCTTTATGATCCGTTTCTGCAGAAAAAGGCATACCTTCTTTTGTATCCGGAGGTTATGAATGCACAAAGTATTGTCAGGATGGGAGAGATTATTCATATGGTGACCTGCATCCTGAACTGCGGAATGATTGTTTATGCGGTAGGGAGGGTGTTCTGGATCAACTGGAAGGTGGCTCCGGCGTATTTCTTTCGATATTATGCGTGGGGAGAATGCCTTTGTTTTGGTTGCATTGCCCTTGCGTATTTGTTCATTTTTTGGTTTGCTCCGATGTATTTTGTGAAGGTTTCCAGTCTGACAAACTTCGTTTCCTACCGATCGGTGCCACTTTCTGAGAGCAATTTTGTATATCGGATTTATCCGAATTATCTGGTGCTCGCAGCTTTCGTTATCATGTATTTCCTGTGGAATTCTATTACAAACCGAAGAAAGCTGGAAAATAATGAGTTGAACATCCGCAGAAAGATCGACGCAGCAGATACGACTTCCAAGACCTTTTGCCATTATATGAAAAATGAACTTCTTGCGCTCCAGGCAGAGGTTGAGATGCTGAGCGTTGCAGAGACGGAAGAAGAGGACAAGAAGGAAATTCTGGAGCGCTGTGACAATTTGTATCGGAGATTGGATGAGATTCACCGAAGTACGAAGATGTCTGAGCTGGTTCTGAAGAAAACAGACATCTGCCGTTTGATGGACAGCATTCTCGAGCACATGGCACCGGATTTTAAAAATTGTGAAATCGTGCGGGAGTATGGACGTGAAATTCCGGCGGTGATGGTGGATGCGGACTATTTTGAGCAGGCGGTTCATAACATTCTGATCAATGCCAAAGAGGCTATGGAAAAGTGTCCGGAGAGAACCAGCAAACTGACTATAGGCATCTATTCCATCGACAATTGGGTCCAAATATCTATTACGGACAATGGAATCGGGATTTCACAGACGAATATGAAGAATATTTTTACACCATTCTATTCTTCAGCGCCGATTAAGAAGCATTGGGGGATTGGTTTGGGACTTACCTATAAAATTATCACTACACATGGAGGCCGGATTGAAGTAGAGAGTACGGAACATGAGCAAACAGCATTCCGGATTGTCCTGCCGTCCATCCTGCAGAATGACAGTTATTCGGAGGAAGGAGAAGCAGCAGGAAAATATGGACAGAAAAATTAAGGTTTTGATTGCGGAAGATATGGAGCCAATCCGAAGAAAGTATGTGAAGATCATCAACGCTTCGGAAGATCTGGAGGTGGTTTCGGATGTTGAGTCTGGTGAGGAGGCAGTGAAACAGGCGAAGGAAAGGAAGCCGGACGTGATTCTGATGGATATTGAGATGGAGACTCCGGATGCCGGAATCCGCGCGACGCAGCGTATTCTACAGGACAATCCGGACGTGCGAATCATCATCCTGACGGTATATGAGGAGGATGATCTGATTTTCACGGCGTTCCAGCTGGGCGTGTGCGACTATATCTTAAAGAACGCAAGTCAGGAAGAAATAATCAAGAGCATTCGCAATGCCTATGAGAATCACTGCTCGCTGCGGCCGGAGATTGCATCGCGGATTCTCGGAGAATTCAAGAGAGTGCGGTCGTACGAGACCAGCTTTCTGTATGCGGTGAACATTGTCTCTACGCTGACTACAACGGAGCTGGAAATTCTGGGACTTCTTCTGGAAGGAAAAACACGGAAGGAAATCTGCAGTCTGCGTCAGGTGGAAATGTCCACGGTGAAGACCCAGATCCATAACATCCTGCAGAAGTTTAACAAGACTTCTATGGATGAAATCATTGATATGATTAACAACATGAATCTGAATGATTTTATTTTCAAGAAAGTAAAGCTGTGATCTCTTTCAAATCATAAAGAGCAGGGGAAACGACTTTTCCTGTGAGAAGCAGTGAAAACAGGAAAAGTCGTTCGTTGGTTTTGATCAAGATAGCAAGAGGAGAGAAATCGAAATGGGAGATTTTATTGAAATAAGGGGAAAAGAATTCGTGCGCGACGAAAAGCCGGTGCTGTTCAAGGGTCTTGGTATCGGTTCCTGGCTGAACATCGAACATTTCATGGTGGGAATCCCCTGCACGGATTCACAGATGCGTGACAGCTTTGCGGCGGTATACGGTGCAGAGACGGCGCAGAAAGTTTTTGAAAAATTTGTTCTGGATTTTGTGACAGAAGAAGATTTTGTTTATCTGAAGAATCTTGGGATCAACCTCCTTCGGGTGCCGTTTAACTACCGTTTGTTTTTGGAGGATGAGAATCCGGATGCATTTCGGGAAGAGGGGTTCCGGTATCTGGACCGGCTCCTTACGCTCGGAGCGAAGTATCAGATTTATATTTTGCCGGATCTTCATGCTGTGTCAGGCGGACAGAATCCGGACTGGCACAGCGACAACAGCACCGGTTATACACAGTTCTGGCATTATGGGATTTTCCGCAGGCAGATGGCAAAACTCTGGGGGAAAATTGCAGAGCGGTATCGGGAAGAAACGTATCTTCTCGGATATGATCTTTTAAATGAGCCGTGTGTATTCTCAGATCGTTCTGCGGATGCGGGAAGTTCTCTGATTCAGGATTTTTATGAGGAGGCGACCAGAGAAATACGCAGATATGATAAGAACCACATTCTGTTTCTGGAAGGGGATCATTTTGCCATGGAATTCGAGTGCATCCAGGAAATCAAGGATGCGAAGACTGCGCTGATGTTCCATTATTATCCGACGGTCTGGGATCCGGACCTGCACCGGAAGGACTATAATCCGGCAAAGAGAAGAGAGGTGTTCGAGAAGGTGTTTACCTCACTTCTTGCTATTCGTGAACGCTTTGATCGTCCGGTTCTGTGTGGAGAGGCCGGATATGAGACGGACTGGCAGGATCCGGAATTTACGGTGATGCTCCTGCACGAGACGACAAGGCTCTGCAGGAAATATCGGGTTTCCTTCACGCTGTGGAGCTACAAGGATGCGCGGTTTATGGGCCTTGTATATCCGAAAGCAGATTCTCCATGGATGAGGTTTGCCGGGGAGTTTGGCAGAACGTGGGATCACGATGAAGATGCCGTCCGGGGGGAGAAGGCCGTGAATGAATTCTGTGACGCGTATTTCCCGGAGGCATCGAAGGAGGAACGTTACATACTCTCGTTCCGTCAGCGTGCGATTCTGTACTCTCTTCAGAAGAAACATCTTCTGGAGAAGGTTCTACGGGAGCACAGTAAAGAGGAAATCCTACGGCTTTCGGAATCATTTCGTTTTGCGGACTGCGAGCACTTTGCAGGGTATGAGGCGCTGCTCCAGGAGTTCTCTTTTGACGGAAAATGACGATAAAAAATCATCCTTGTGGAGAGAAGAACTTGCTTTTAATCTGATCATATGGAGGGCTTCTGACAGGCAAAAGAGGCTGCCAAGAACAGCAGCCTGAATCTGGAAAAGATTTGTGTACACATGGAGGGAAGTTTGAAAGTGACATATTGATGTCACTTTCAAACGGCAGCATCGGTGCTAATGCACCGGCTGTAGCATTCGGCAAAACCGCTGCACTCGAGGGTGTCTGACGACATTTTCTCTCTGATATCGCGGATTTTGCCTCAGCGAGGTATAAAGATGATCGGTAATTCGAAGATAACAAAGATGCTGTACGGCGGCGATTACAATCCGGAGCAGTGGCCGGAAGAAACAAGAGAGCAGGACATGAAGCTGCTGAAGGAAGCCGGTGTAGATATTGTGACGCTGAATGTCTTCAACTGGGCGATGATCCAGCCATCCGAGGAAAGATACGATTTCTCTGAGCTGGATGAAACCGTGAAGCGTGTGACGGAAAACGGAATGAGCATTTGCATGGCAACCTCGACAGGCGCGCATCCCGCGTGGATGGCGCGGCGCTATCCGGAAATACTTCGCACGGAATTCAGCGGGATGCGGAGAAAGTTTGGCGGGCGGCACAATTCCTGCCCGAACAGCTATGCCTTCCGGCATTTCTCGGCAGAGCTTGCCTCGCACCTTGCCGAGCATTTCAAGGATCAGAAGAATATTGTGGCGTGGCACGTCAGCAATGAGTACGGAGGAGCCTGCTATTGCGAGAATTGCGAGAATGCCTTCCGCGTCTGGCTGCGAAAGAAGTATGGATCACTGGATGCCGTGAATCAGGCGTGGAATACGCATTTCTGGGGGCACACCTTCTATGAGTGGGAAGAAATCGTGGCTCCGAATCTACTGAGCGAGCATTTTGAGGAAAGACGCAGTATGTTCCCCGGCATTACACTGGATTACAAGCGGTTCATGTCGGACAGCATGCTGGAGAATTTCCGGGCGGAGTATGCGGCGATTAAGAAATGGATTCCGGATGCGCAGATTACGACCAATCTGATGGGCCTTTATGACGGTCTGGATTATCAGAAGTGGGGAAAATACATGGATTTCGTTTCCTGGGACAACTATCCGGAGGCAACGGAATGGCCTGCAGACATTGCATTTAAGCATGATTTGATGCGGGGCGTGAAGCGGGATCTCCCGTTCTGTTTGATGGAGCAGACGCCGAGCGTATCGAACTGGCTTCCGAGTGCGACCCTGAAACGACCGGGAGAGATGCGGCTGATCAGCTATCAGGCGGCAGCGCACGGTGCGGATACAGTGATGTTCTTCCAGATGCGGCAGAGCATGGCCTCCTGTGAGAAGTTTCACGGAGCGATCATCCAGCACGTCGGCAATGATGAGAATCGCGTGTTCCGTGAGTGCGCACAGCTTGGCACGGAGTTGAAGAAGATCGGAGATGCAACGCTTGGCAGCATGGCGAAGCCGAAGACGGCCATTCTGTATGACTGGAACAACCGCTGGGCTATCGAAGGTTCCTCAGGGCTTTCTCTGGACATTGAATATCCGGAAGAGGTGCTGCAGTATTACCGGCCCTTGTTTGATGCCAACATTGATACAGATGTCATTGGAATGCTGGAAGACCTTTCGCGCTATCAGCTGGTGATTGCACCGGAGCTGTATATGGTAAAGCCGGGAGTGAGAGAGTCTCTGGAAACGTTCGTACAGAATGGCGGCACTCTGATTTTGTCGCTGTATTGCGGCATCACCAATGAAAATGATCAGGTGGTCTGTGGAGGCTACCCGGGAGAGCTCCGGAGGCTTTCAGGAATCTGGACAGAGGAGTTTGATGCGCTGAAGGAGAGGGAGAACAGCTTTATCTGGAATGGAACCAGCTATCCGGCTCGCTATGCATTTGCAATTTCCCACTGCGAGCAGGCAGAAAGCCTTGCGGAGTATCAGAGTGATTTCTATGCGGGGACAACGGTTCTGACGCGCAATGCCTTCGGAAAAGGGAAGGTTTACTATGTCGGTACCCGGTCGAATGCAGACTTCTATCATGATTTCATGAGGATGATCTGTGAAGAGGCTGGAATTGTGTCCTGCGCACAGGAACTGACGAAGAAGGTACCAGAGGAGATGGAGATCACGAAGCGCAGCAGCGGCAAGGGTGATTTCTGGTTCTGTCTGAACCACCAGGAGAAGGAGGTGCGGTTGATTCCGGAGACCGCGGTGATGGATGTGGCAGCAGGAAAAACATATACAGCCGGAGAAAAAATCATTTTTGCACCATATGATGTGAAAATTCTGCAAAAGCATTGACTGTACACAGAGTGTGCGAAAGAGAAGGAAAAGGAAAGCGGCCCAAATGGCAGCGCTTGCTGTAGGGGGATTCTAAAAATGGGGAAATGGCTTTTTACAGATAAAAATAGAAACGAGATTATGCCGCTTGGAGTACAGGCACACAATTCTTCAACGGGAAGTGGGTTGATCCAGAGGGCACTGCGCACACTGAAGCTTTTTGGAGGAAACACCCTGGAAGCGCCGGTATATTGGAATCAGATGGAGAAGGAAGAGGGAAGCTTTGACCTTTCTTTGATTAAGGGGCTGATTGATGAGGTTCGGTCGGAGGGAAAGCATCTGATTCTTCTCTGGTTCGGAATGAGTAAAAATGGTCATCCGAACTATGTCCCGGAATATGTAAAACTTCATCCGGGGATTTACCACATTGCAAAGGGGCCGGACGGAGCGCCGGTGGCGTCTCTGTCACCACATTGCAAAGCAACTTTGGAAAAAGACTGCAGGGCTTTTGGCGAGCTGATGCGTTTCCTTAAGGAATATGACGAAGCGGAAAAGACGGTTCTTGCGGTTCAGATTGAGAATGAAATGGGATATGCCAATACCGATCGAGATTATTCCGAAGAGGCGGAACAGGATTATCAGGCATTGGTGCCGACGGAATTAAAGAACGTGGAGATTCCGGATGCCTGGGGAGAAACGGCTCCATTCGGAAGAAATGGAATGTCCCCCTGGAAAGCAGCATTTGGACGATATTCCCATGAAGTATTTTCGGCGTGGTACACAGCAGTTTATGTCGGAACTCTTGCCAAAGAAGGGAAGGGTATTTATGACATCCCGCTTTATACCAATGTCATGATAGGCGAGTCCGGATTCGAAGAAGCCGGACTTTGCTACAATGCAGGAGCTGCGGTGTCACGTATGCTGGATATTTGGAAGGCTGCAGCACCGGAGGGACAATCCACTGGTGATTCCGGAATCGCCGATTCGTGGAGAAGCCAATGCGATGAATCTGATCCTGGCAGCAGGAAAGTATGGCGCGGAAGGCGTTGCCTGCTTTGGTGCAGAAAGTGCATTGAATGAGGATGAGGAACTGAATCCGGACTCAGCGGATATAGCATTGTCCATGCGGATTCTTGCCAAAATGGCACCGCTTCTGATCCGGTATCATGGGACGGAGCATATCTATGCCTTTGCACAGGAGGAATTTGAGACATATCGGTACTTAAAACTTCCTGATTATCATATCAACATGAAATATACCAACTGCAATCCGAGCAGGTATGGCTATACCTGCAACGTCTGGACGGAGAGCGGAAAGAAAAAGATCAGTACCAGAGGGAGAGCGATTCTGGTTCAGACTGCTCCAGAGGAATTCTATCTGTGCGGTGCGGGAGCCATGGCAGAGTTTATCCGAAGGCCGTCTCCGGAAAGTGAAGACAGCTACCGGCAGCTGTCTTCGCGTCAGTTCTCTCAGCTGAATTTCTTGTCCGTAGAGGAAGGCCATTTTGAAAATGGGGAATGGATGTGCGAGTTCATACGGAATGGTGATGAAACCAATTTTGCACAGTATGTGCTGGATGGACAGATGATTCGAATCCGTCTGAATCCGAAGGTGGAGTGAGCGGAAATTGCAGTCAGTTCGATTCATCCTCGCCGTGATTCCCGGCAGAGTCTTCTCCGCGAATCCAGTCGAAGGTTGTGGTGTCTTCCTTGGATTCGAAGGAGTGTACATAAAGATATTTGCGGATGACAAAAATACCGGCGATCGCGGCAACGCTCATGAGAAGCTCCAGACCGCTTCCGCTGTCCAGTACCATGTGACGGGCAATGGCAAACAGGAGAACGCCAAGAGCACTTCCAGGAGTGTGCTTGATCAGCATGCGGACAAACTCAATGCCAATGACAAGGTTAAATGCATGCTCCAGAAAGACATGGAAGGAATAGGCGTTGGTATTGTCCAAAAGACTCGGCATTTCCTTCAGAATCGGAATGATGCTGATGAAAAAGCCGACAAGAACAATGACCGCCACTGCAATTTCCATGATCTCGGTGACAAGCTCCAGCCAGTCAGCCAGTGCGCGGTGCTTTTTCTCGCTGCGGGCAATGCGCTCCATGCGTTTTTCCTCTTTCTCTTCGGGTGCCTTCATAGCTTTTCTCCTGTTGATAAGTCGCGGAAGCAGCTTTCCAGCTTCGCGCGAACACGATGTTTTCTTTTCATTATACTGGAAGATTCAGTACCACGGAGAGAAAAAATGATGTATAATAACTCCACTGTGTCAGCAGCAAAAGACAGCTGTCGGCATGGCAGATATGTTTGCGTAGCTCAGCTGGATAGAGCGTCCGCCTCCTAAGCGGAAGGTCGCGCGTTCGAATCGCGTCGCGAACAGAGATTGAGGAACGTTGAAGATAAGGCAGAAATGCTTTATTTTCAACGTTTTTTCATGTTCTGGGCGCAAAAAACAAGGAGGTACGCATTTATGGCATTTTTCAACAGCGCAGTCACCGTACTGCAGACCCTCGTAGTAGCTCTCGGTGCCGGTCGCGGCACCTGGGGAGCCATCAACCTGCTGGAGGGCTTTTCGGGTAAACGACGGTATTCTGAAGCAGAGAAGAACGGAATCGGACATAATCCGAAAAATAAGCAAAAACAAATAGGAGTTGCGGTTTATAATCGCAACTCCCATTGATTTTTCGATGCGTCTGCGGCATTATGGAATCATGGAGGTGGTTCCTATGATAAACAGACCGCTCTACGTTGATAAGATTATGGCATACACCGACACACCTTTTGTAAAAGTGTTGACGGGTGTTCGCCGTTGCGGAAAATCTACAGTTCTTAAAATGATCATGGAGAAGCTGCAACAGGAGCATGACATTCCGTATGAGCGGATTGTCAGTATGCGCTTCGATTCCATGGATTATGAGGATATGACAGCGAAGGATATGTTCAAGGCTGTCAAAGAAAAGCTAAATCCAACTGGGAGAACGTATCTCTTTCTGGATGAGGTTCAGGAAATTGAAGGCTGGGAGAAAGTAGTAAATTCCCTGGCAACGGATTATGATGTTGACCTTTATGTGACAGGCTCCAATTCCAGAATGATGTCTTCGGAAATAGCGACTTACCTGACTGGACGATATGTTTCCTTCCGTATCTATACGCTTTCTTTTCAGGAATATCTGGAATTCAAAAAGCAGTATACACAGGTAAAGGATATCCATGCTGAACTGGCAGATTATATCCGCTTGGGAGGCTTCCCTGCAACACATCTGCGAGAGTATTCACAGGATGAGGTTTATACGATTGTCCGGGATATCTATAATTCCACGATTTTCTCGGATATCGTAAAGAGAAACCAGATTCGCAAGATCGACCAGCTGGAACGGGTGGTTCGGTACACATTTGCAAATGTGGGAAATTCATTCTCAGCAAAATCAATTTCTGATTATCTGAAATCAGAGCATCGTTCTATCGACAATGAAACGGTGTACAGTTATCTGGAAAAGTTGGAAAAAGCATATCTCCTTCATCGTTGTTCTCGATACGACCTGCGCGGAAAGGAAATTCTGAAAACGCAGGAGAAGTTTTATCTTGCTGATACCGCTTTGCGTTACAGCGTTCTGGGCTACACACCGGACAGCGTCGCGTCCAGTCTGGAAAACGTGGTGTATCTGGAACTCTGCAGACGAGGATATACCGTGACGATCGGGAAAACGCCGAATGGTGAGGTCGATTTTGTGGCGCAGAAGCAGAATGACCGATTGTATGTGCAGGTCACACAGGAGATTAAATCCGAGAAGACCGAAAAGCGTGAATATGAACGACTGCTGGAAATCCGAGATAACTATCCGAAGTACGTTTTGAGAACCGATGAATTTGCCGGAGGTAATTACCAGGGAATCAAAAGTATGCACATTGCAGATTTTCTATTGGGCACTGAATATTAACGATGAGGGCGGCGGTGAGCCGCCCTTTTACATAGTGAAAAAATGTATGTCGAGAAAATAGACCCGAAGAAACTGTAATTTTTGCGGGAATTCCGCAAAAACAAGATGCAAATATTGGCCCAGACATTTTAATTGTTATAATCCGGTCTTTGACAGCTGATTAAACGCCCAAGCCCCACAAACGTTGAAAACATCACGTTCGTGGGGCTTGTTCTTGCTTTTTGCTTTTTCGCGAAGTGGGTAATAGACAGGCTACAGACCTTTTGATCGGCGGATCACACCTTGCATGGTTCGTTTTTTCAGGATCTCGTAGTCCGTGCGGAATTCCGCTGTTTCATGAAGGGAATCCGTCAGATGAGTACGAGTATAGGAAGGCAGGTAACGATCACGTCGGTATCGAGACAGTGCCTTCTTTCAAACAAGTATCCGCTACACCTCCTGAATCCATGGAGCCAGAGCAAAGAGAAGAAAGAATTTACGGAATGCGCGAAAACGATGGGATTTACAGACACACAAATCGGCTATGACCGCGGTTATGATTCGGAAATTAACTCCTCTGTTAAGTGTGCGGCCATCATTATCAATGATATAGATGATATGGTACACGGGCAGCGGCAAGGGAGAAAGGGGATGTATAGCGATGTGTCTCTTCTTGCAGAAAACAGAAGACTCGCCAGGCTAACAAAGCGATTGTTGAAGGAAGGCTTTGATGTCTATATTTCAGCTGATCATGGAAATACGCCGTGTACGGGCGTTGGCAAGCTGATGAAAACCGGCGTGGAAACCTGGGGACAAATTGTCCCCAGGTAGCAATGATGGGTGCAACAGGCAAAAAGCGTAAAGTGTTGGCGGCAACGGCTGAACAGCTTTTACGCATTATTCAGTCTATCCCATCGCCTAAAGCCGAACCGTTCAAACTCTGGCTTGCTCAGGTCGGTCGTGAACGCATTGAAGAAACGATTGACCCGGAACAGGCAATCGACCGTGCATTAGAGACCTATCAAAAAAAGGGATATGATACAGACTGAATTCATCAGCGGCTCCTTTCTATCCGTGTCCGTAATGAGCTTACCGCGGAATGGCAGGAGCGAGGAGTACAGCAAGGCAAAGAATATGCCATTCTCACCGATGAGATCACGAAAGCATGGTCTGGCATGACTACTCGGCAATATAAGAAGCTGAAAGGTCTGAAAAAAGAAAACCTCCGTGATAATATGAGCACGATGGAAATTGTTTTGAATATGTTGGCAGAGGCAACAACCACAGAACTGTCAAAAGCATATCAGCCGGAAGGTTTTTCTGAAAGTCAGAAGATTGCCCGTCGTGGCGACAGCTATGCCGGTTAGGTTCGACAGGATATCGAAAAGGATACCGGGCGGCCGATCATTACATCGCAGAACGCCGCACAGCTTAATGCCGTAGTCGTTGACATGATAGAAAGTGTAGCGGAAACGGAAAAGCCTGATAATGACGAAAATAAATAAAAAACATAAGAAAAAGAAGAATACAGTAGATCTATATAAAGAACTGTATTCAGAGATGGACGGGACATTTGCTTTCATTGCGGGACATACATCTGGCGGAGCTCCATACGGTCTTACATGGGAACAGGCCGGTATTGATTCAGATCTTCCATTTGAGGAGAAAGTTCGACTCTATAGAGAACAAATAAGTGGTGCTGATATACTTTCAGTGAATGAAGAAGACGAATTACCATTTGATTAACGCATGTGCGGCGCTGAAGATATGAGGCAGTGAGCAATGATTGATAAGAACACGCAGGAGAAAATAGAATTCAGCGGCATCATCCGATCTGTCCAGCCGCGTTCCAATGTGTGGCGGTACCGACTGGATAATCGTACCCACAGCATGACGGGCTATAATCTTTTTCTGTCCGGGACGGCTGAAGGTGAGGAAGGGAATTTTGCCGTTGCCATCTCAGAAAAGCAGATGCTGAAGCACCGTTTTCATATCGGGGATGAGGTCAGGGGAACAGCCTGGACCAAGATGTATCCGAAGCTGGAATATGCGGACTATTACCGCGCCGGCGGTCTGAAGAAATTGTCCGAAGGCTCGGATCTTGACGAAGAAGCCAGAGAGCCATGGACTGGCGAGTTGCCGGAATTGTCGGTCTATGACTGGCGGGGATGCCGCATGCTGGACAGCCGTTCCTGGAAGGGAAAGTGCTTCACCTGCAAATGGGCCTGCATGGCAAATGTGGCGATCGAATACAACTGGGGTGTCACCCAGAAGTTCCGTTTTGAGAGTTTCTGCTACGGTCCGAAAAACTGCAAACAGTATAAGATGGGAAAACCCAGGGCGGTTCCTTACAAAGACTGCGGATCAGTTTACGATGAAGGATGGCTCGATGAGATTTGCACAGAAAACCGCGATGATGAAGAGTGAAGAATGCACTCTGCCACAGCGAATGCAGATTTCATGACAGCATCCATGGGAAGTTCTGCGGACGGACATATCACCTGGTATCAGGGGACTTGTCTGCGCTGGAAATCACTGCAGATACCGGGCCGAGTGAACGATTAGGTTGAATTGGATCCTCTCCCGTTCAACCGCAGGTTGGGTGACAGACAACTGAAAAACTCTATAATACAAAGATGGAGGGAATGCCATCTGCAACGGTAAAATCCGGTGGCATTTCCAGGTCATATACACGGATATCGGCTGGTTTAACCAGATACATTACATGAGAGGCCGCCGACAGGCTTTCGAACACCAGAAATCATATTGAAAGCCTGATATGCATTAAGGGCGAGGATACACATATTGCTGATTTCTCGTTTTGGGAAAAGCAGTATCGGTACCCTTATCTTTTTGCACCCTTGTCAGGCACTGAAAGTTCCGGACCGTACTGCAGGCAGGTGTATCCTTCCGCTCTCCGCATCAGGCGGACAGGGAAAGCCATCTCTGGAGCTTCTGGTTGAGATCGCCCTCTACTTCCATGTCAGTACTGACTATCTGCTTCTGGGGCGGGAGCTTGACAGAGATTCCGTCCGTGCGAGCCTTCTTGAACTGTCCGCGCAGATGACGGAGCTTGCTAGCAAATTGTAAATCATAACGAACGGTAAGAATGCATTGCATTTATATTACTGTCATGTATTGTCCTGCAGAAAATACGTGACAGTAATGTAAATCAATCGCTTGACTTGAATTCAAGCGATTGATTTGGTCATGACTACTTGATTCGATAGGTGCGATTTCGATTTTTTCCGATCGCCTCGACTTCCTTCATTTCGGACAGTATGGCTTTTGTTCTGGCGGCGCTAAGGCCAATATAGCCTGCAATTTCAGCACAACCGGACCGGCCATTGTCTTTAAGGTAATCCAGAATTTTCTTTTGTTTTTCGGCTGTCCTTTTTGCCCTTGGCGATATATTATCGCTTGTTTTATCGCTTGTTTTTATCGCTTGCCTTTTTTCAAGCGATAAAGTGATAATAGTACGGTCGGGATCAAACTGCTCTTCGATAACGGGATCTTTCAAGCTTTCATCTTTCCAGATATTAAAAATCTTGGGGATGCCACTGCCGGCGCGTTCACCGATATCAATCAAGTTGAACATTTTCATGAGTCCGCGATTTCTAGGATCAGATACACCGCCGAGCATCATCTGAATTTTACCGGCACGACTGTATCCGGGATTTGCAAATGTAATCCTGTTCGGATGTAATGTAATGACAACTCCTCTGGAGCCATAATAATCGGTATTGATAAGATAATTTGCCAGAGCTTCACGAATAGCTTCATGCATTGGCGTATCATCTATTCTTGTTCCATCTGAAATTTTAATAAGGAACATTCAGTGACTGTTTAAGCTTATTGTAAACGCGGAAGTAAAAATCGTATAAATTTCCGGACCAGTCTCTGAACCAGCCGACACATTATGTGCTGCAAAAGCAGCGCGGACTGGAACAGATTTCCATGAGTGAGTCGGAGCAGCCGGTAACGATCAATAAGACGCAGGTAATCAAGTATCTTGGAAAAACAGATCAGGCGCATATGAGAAAAATCGATGACTGCCTGAGAATCAGCCTTCACCTGAATCCGGAGGGCACTACGGTCGTGACGAAGCCGGTCCTGAAAGGCCAGAATGAACAGGGCAAGAATATCTGGGAGGACCAGAAAACCAAGGTTCCGAATAAGGAGCTGAAGGGAATGGTCGAAGCCTACAAGACAAGGCCGCCCCGGAAAAGACGCCGAAGGCAAAGACCAGGCAACGAAAGTCCCGGAGCTCTAACGCGAAGAGGCAGCCGCGTGGGCTGCCTCCGTACATAGCATTATAAATCAATCGCTTAGAACTGACTGCAGTTCATCCGGATTCAGGACTTCAATGATCTTGCCCGTGTACCGAATGATTCCATCCTTTTCCAGCTTTTTCATTTCCCTGTGAAGAGATGGCCTGGATACATTCATGATCATTGCCCATCTGGACATGGAATCCGGGATTTTTACAGCAGTTTTTCCCGTTTGCCTGATCTGCATCAGCAGCCAGAACGCAGCTTTCTGGGCGATTCCGCTGTAGGACAAAAGCTCCAACCTCTGTTGCAGCATATAGGTTGCGGAAGCGATCTCTGTCGTAAAGTTCTGCAGGATCCGTACATCCTTTTGCATCAGAGAAAGAAGATCTTCCTTCTGAAACACCATCAGAGTTGTCGACTCCAGAGCGACAATATCACAGGGATAGTGCTGGATTTTTGAGAAGACGGCGGCTGGTCCGATTAATTCACCCGGGATACGGACGGAGACATTCACCTGGCTTCCGTTCGGGAAGGATTTCTGAGCTTCCACACGCCCTTCCAGGATAATACCAATCTTAAGTGCAGGATCCATCAGGTGAAAGATCGTTTCTTCTTTATCGTAACACTGAATGTGATGGGGCGTCTCTTCCAGATATGCCCGGAGATCTTTTGCCGTCACGCCCCGAAACAGTGTGCTGTTTTCCAGTACAGTATAGTCCATTGCGAACCTCCCATTAAGGATCTTTAGCTCCATTATACACCAAAAAGACCTGATTGTGTATCTTAGGATACAGAATTCTTCGAAATCTTTGTGCATACTGATGCCAGAACAAGAAAGGGAGGATTCCAAAATGATTCGCAAAATCATCCATATAGACGAAGAAAAATGCAATGGCTGCGGGCTGTGCGCTGAGGCCTGCCACGAAGGAGCTATTGACATCGTAAACGGTAAGGCGAAGCTCATGCGGGAGAATTTCTGTGATGGCTTCGGGGACTGCCTGCCGGGATGTCCGACCGGCGCGATCACTTTCGAAGAGCGTGAGGCTCCGGAATACGATGAATCAGCAGTAAAAGCAGCGAAGGAGAGAAAGACGATGAACGAAATGAATCACGAACACCACGAGGGCGGCTGCCCTGGGTCGAAGATGATGCAGTTTGCACAGAATGAAGTGGAAAATGCTCCAGTTAATACCGGGAAGCCGGTATCCCGTCTGGCACAGTGGCCCTGTCAGATCAAACTGGTGCCAACACAGGCACCCTTCTTTGACGGAGCGAAGCTGCTGATCGCGGCGGACTGTACAGCTTACGCTTATGCAAACATGCATGAGGAGTTTATGCGCGGCAAAGTGACGATCATCGGATGCCCCAAGCTGGATGCAGTGGACTATTCCGATAAGCTGACGGAGATCATCCGGAATAACGATATCAAGAGCGTGACGATTGTTCGTATGGAAGTGCCCTGCTGCGGCGGTCTTCAGAGAGCGGCAGAAAACGCACTTAAGACAAGCGGTAAATTCATTCCGTGGCAGGTCGTTACGATCTCCCGGGACGGCAAGATCTTAGACTAAGGAGAAGAACATCATGAGCTATACAGAATGGAAAGATAAAACGGCTGCGTTTAAGACAATTGATGTAAGAGGCATTCAGGGCAATTTCTTTCAGGGGATCAAGAAGCAGGCGATGGAGCTTCTTGCAGGAAGCGGACTGGAGATCATCCAGAATTTCGATCCTATCCCCTTGTATGAAGTGATGGAAGGCCTTGGCTATGAGCATTTTACCGAGCAGAAAGGAACTGCAGAGTTCCACGCTTACTTCTATCGCACGGAAGTGAAGCAGGAGGAAAAGGATATTCCGATGCGTCCGGCGGCGCTGACCAACATGCCTCTGATCGATGAGAAACTAGGAAATATCGCTGTGAACTTCTGGGATCTGACATGGAATGACGAAAACAGATATTTGCCCTATGAGACCCGGCTTCTTCTCTCCCTGACTAATGCTGTCGGTGCCGGCCGGATGCGTCAGGCGACAAGAGAACTTGTGAAGGCATATATCCACGGCCTGGACAGCGCAGCGCTGGACGATGTATTCGAGCTGTTGGCCTGGAACCAGGGTATCGGTTATTTCAGTTCTGAGATTGGTCCGTCCACACTGTTTGCCGCATACAAGACCATCAAGAACATGGAAAAGCAGGGCAAGGAACGCGGTGAGATCTGCGAAATGCTCAAGGAGAAGTTCGGTGAAAAGAACCCGGATGTAAAAGTATGAGGTAAAAATGATGAAACACGAATGCAAAGTCACGGTAATAGATAAAAAGTGCTTTGCTGATTTTCAGGAGCAGTATCTGGCAGATAAGAAATCCGGCCCTTGCCCTTTCTTCAATATTCCAGAAACCCCTGAAGAGGAAGAATGGCTGGCAAAGCAGAACTTCCATAACAGTGCCGAGGAAGCCTATACCGGCTAACTAGCGAAATAGAGACCGGCATCTCTTTACATAGCGCATTCGGATCACCCCCGGATGGCCGATGAGCTGAATGTCAGCTATGAGCATTACAAGAAGATCGAAAACGGGAACCATGATTATTGTTTTTGTAAAGTGCCGGAAGTGCAAGTTCGACGGAGCTTTAAGTCCTGCCTATTTCAGAAGGGTGAAACGATATCAGGCTTATCAGAACCGCCTTGCACAAAGGCTCATTTGAAAACTGCATAGTGAAGTAACACACAACGACTTTTAAATCGAGCAAGCGGAGCCGGTCACAGACCGAGACTGCCAGGCGCCGTACGAAGCCGGATTGGAAACAGGATTACCATATCCTTTTATCCGATCCGATTTCGACGGCGCTTTCTCTTCCGATTTCGCGGTGGATTCTGCTCGATCACGACTGCTTCGTACGGTGAATGGAAGTCCTTTCCCGGCAGACGCTTGGGAAAGGACAGGACATGTATTTTGACCAGGAAGCATTCGGAAAGCGTCTGAAGGAACTCAGAAATATTAAGGGGATGACACAGGAGGAGCTGGCAGAGAAGGTAAATATCACCCGGGAGCATCTGGGAAGACTGGAACGCGGCAAGTATGGCTGTTCCATTGACCTTCTCATTGAACTCTCCTACACGTTAAATGCGAGTACAGACTATCTCCTTCTTGGGAGAAATCCGGACCGCGACCAAGACAGAAAGCAGCTTCTGCAGGTCATCAGCCAGTTGTCGGATATCGCAAGAAACATGTGAAAAGATCTTTTGAGGTGTCGATATTGAACGACAAGTTCAATGACAAGCCCATCAGAATTGGATATGATAGAGCCAGAGGCTCCTGCCTCAGAGCTCTGGAGAAAGAAGAATCGTCATGACAATCGCTATTGATAAAGTAAAAACAGGACAGCAGATCCGTCTGCTGATGGAGAAACGCGGGGTTACGGTAAGAGACGTGAAGAATGCGCTCTCACTGGCCTGCGTGCAGAGTGTCTATCACTGGCTGGATGGCCAGAGTATGCCCACATTGGACAATCTTTACGCCTTAAGCGATCTGCTGAAGATGCCGATGGATATGCTGGTCTACGGAAACCGGCGTTATGATCCCAACAAGAATATTCCGGAAGGTGCGGAGCGCCTCTTCCGGTACTACAGGCTCATACAGGAATGCATGGCAGCCTGAATCAGTAAGGATCATACAGAAAGACTTATCCCCGGCCCGTCGCAGAACAGCGGTGAGCCGGGTTTTTTATAGAGAGGAAGGAACAGGTGACAACCTTATGAGTTACGACATCAGATTAAAAGATCCCGTTACAGACGAGACATTGGATCTGCCTGTAAAACATGTTATGACCGGCGGGACATATCAGGCAGACTATGATGAACAGACAAGGAAGTTTTCCCCAAAACCTATCAGCGAGGCATGGCTGAACGTCACGTATAATTATGGACGTTATTATTACGATGCCACAGATGGAGATCCCCGCTTCGCTCATGACGAAATCTCTGCCTACTATGCAGATGGGACAACAGGCCCTGTTAAAACAGAATATGGCATCCGCGGTATTTACGGTAAGTCAGGGGTAGAAAGTATTCCGATGCTGGAGGATATGATCGGAAGGATCAAAGCGAAATACAAGCCGAATGGGGAATGGTTGATCACCAGCAGGGAACGAACAAGATACCGGGATAAATCCGGTAAGGAAGTTGACTTCTATTATGCACTTCATCATAGGGATGAATGTACTAGTGAGGATTATACGGAAGATATCAGCGAAGGTCCTTGTGATGATTACTGGGAAGCAACAGCCGCGAATGCCATCCGGCCGTTGTATCAGCTTATAGCGATGGCGAAACTCCGTCCGGATGGGGTCTGGGACGGGGACTGATAAAGAAGAGGTGATTTCATTGAATGATTATAACTGGTGGCACCGGATATAGACAGCCTTCTGAATTGTTTTGAGCGGGGATTCCTGAACCCCTCTGCGCCGTCAGGAGATTTGTGTAAAGCAATGGATCCGCTGTTTGAAATGCTGCGGGACTTGGCTCCGCTGCGGAAAAACAACGAAGCCAAGGCGATATGGGTCACAATTCCAAGAGGCTTTTATTGAAGACTTTGGCTCTTATGAGGACATGCTTGAGTGGGGCGATGTAAAGAATCATGAAGAATATGAACAGTACTGGCTGGAGGAATACCCGGATCCTGTTTGCTGGTATGAACTGGTCATCGCGGAGGCCTTTCATAAAGACGGTTCCAGATGGTTCAGGGCGGTTCACTTTGGCGACAAACCGATCATCAATGCGCATTTTGATTATGACGCTGATGAGAAAACCGGATTCACTAACAGAGAGCAAGCCGCCATTGCTCTCTGTTCTCTCCTGACGGAAGCAGCTGGAGAATCCATGCAGAAGCTGAAGGATGGCACTTACAATGAATTTGTAAAAAAACACCTGCCTCATTCGTTCAGAACAGGCATAATTCCCCGGGCGGTCCTTTGGGAACGGGAACCGGAATGGTCGTATCGGAAGACTGAAAAGCATGACGGCGAGAGATTTCTTCCGTGCCTGTGCGATTGGTTATAAAGCGTGCGGGTACAACGGTTCGGAGCTGCCCCTGTCGATCAGTATTTTTTTCATGGTGACGGCAGGGATGAAGGTCTGAGCGGACGGGGACATGGACTGAATGCAGGCCCCGGGATTGATTTTGATGATCCGGCAGCCTGGGATGAATAGTATTTTCACCGGGAACAGCACGGAGGACATCCATGGGAAGTCTGTCGTCGCGGGAACAGTACGCATGTTGATCTATATGTGATGCACTGGCAAAACTTCGTGGTTTCTGGATGGATGTGATGACGCCAGTGATCGCAGCTATTGTGATATTTATGCAAAGATTGATCCGGAGTCTATTTAAACGACTCCCTGTTATCACTCTCGAGACCTGATGATAGTTTTGAAATGAATGGGACTGCATATACTGGGATACGGGGAATACGCTGCGAGGTTGAGAAGGAGAATATATTTTACGCAAAAATAGAGTAAAAACACACACATTATTAACTTGACATGAAGCGAGATATCCGCTATATTAAAAATACGCAAAATATTATCACAAAACAAAGTAAAAACGTACATATTATTAACTTGCGGTGAAGAAATGAATCTTTATTATGAATTGCTTCAATTTCCTGTTTTCTCGATGAGGGAAGTCAATACTTTATATTCAAGTGAGCGTACAGCCAGAACTGCTCTTGGCAAATTAGTCAAGGAAGGTATGGTTCTGAAGATACGTAACAGTCTTTATACTTGTGTAAGTGGCGAAAATGGCGGTCCTGTAGCTAATCGATTTCAAATCGCAAGTGCCATTCACCCTTCTGCTTATGTGTCTCATCATTCGGCGTTTGAGTATTATGGTATTAGTGATCAGGTTTTTTATGATGTATATGTAAGTTCTGAAATGCGCTTTCATGATTTTGTGTTTGATGGTTATACCTACCATTTTGTAAAATCCCAAATGCAGCAGGGAGTGACCACGCCTCAGTTTGGCGGCGGAGTAAAGGTGACAGATAAAGAGAGAACAATTCTGGACTCCATAAAGGATATGAATCTGATCGCAGGGTTGGAAGAAACTATCATATGCATCAGTTCTGTGGCGGATGTGGATGAAGCTAAACTATTAGATTATCTTGAGATCTATGGTAATCCATTCTTATATCAGAAAATGGGGTTTATAGCCAGTCAGTACCGGAATGAGTTGAATATCAGTGATGAATTCATAAATATATGCAAACAGCGGAAGGGCAGCTCAAAACGATACCTTGTTAACGATATTTCAGAACCCGCTTATGCGAGAGACTGGAGCCTTGTTTATCCGAAACATATAAAAGAAATGAAGAACGGAGTGATGGATGATGCCGCAATTTAACAGGCGGGAATTGGATGAGAGATCACGTCAATACGGGTTTAACCGCGATACATTTGAAAAAGTCCTTCGACTTAAAATAATATTAGAGTATTTCAATTCACAGGATTATTTGAAAGAGCATCTGCTTCTGAAAGGCGGAACAGCTATAAACCTGACCATCTTTAATCTTCCAAGGTTATCGGTGGATATTGACTTGGATTTCGTGCCAAATCTTCCTCGGGAAGAAACCATGAGTGCGCGGGAGGCGGTAAGCGATATTATACGCAGATACATGTCAGAACAGGGCTATAGCCTTTCCGAAGCTTCAAGATTCAGCCACAGCCTGGATGCATTTCATTATAATTACACAAATGCGGCTGGCAACAGGGATATGATTAAGATTGAAATCAACTATTCCCTTAGGACGCATGTATTTCAGGCAGAGGAGCGATGCCTGCTCACCGATGCTTTTGGAGAACCGATATCTGTAAACACGGTAGCGGTGGCGGAGATTTTTGCGGCTAAAGCAAACGCTTTAATGAGCAGAGCAGCCGCAAGAGATTTGTATGACTTCTGTAATATGGTCGATCAGAATACCATTAGTGGGAAGGAAGACTTGTTCCGGAAATGCACGGTATTTTATGCGACGATTTCGGCAAAGGAGGTTAATAGGACGTTTGATACTGTGGCAATTGATAAACTAAGTTTTTCAAGAATCCGAACAGATCTCTTCCCGGTACTTGGAGTTAACAAGAAATTTGCTCTGGAAGAGAAGAAGCTGCAGGCAAAAGAATTCATTGCCGCTGTTATGATGCTTCAGGACGGTGAGAAAGAATATATGGATCGTTTTATTTCAAAAGAGTACAGACCAGAATTGCTGTTCGGAGACTATGAGATTGTAGAAAGGATCAAAAATCATCCGATGGCTCTTTGGAAATGCAGATAATATTGTTTGTGAATTATAATCAGAGAATATCCCCGGCGCTTGCTATCATGCAGGCGCTTTTCTTTTTGTCCGAATGCACTTTTATGTGACGTTCCCCATCACATGAATGATTTGACGTTTACACAGTTTCGTGACGCTGAAAAAGAAAAACCTGCAGGTGCAACGATAATGACCTGCAGGATATTGGAGGCTGAAAAATAGGGCCCGATCTTTCGATAGAGCCCTTACAAAAGCATTTCTGCTTTTTCGACGTATGTTCAGCTTAGCCGGCGGAGAACCAGTTGTCAATGACCAGTTTCAAAAAAACGGAATTTGCAGTGATCAACTGATTTGAATTATAGTACTCAGCGTGCTTCATCATACGTTCTTTAAACGCATGTAATTTACATAGCGGACAGCTTTTCCAAAAGGAATTGGCTGCCCGCTATTTTTCTGTCTATATGGCTTCCGGAGACCTTAGCCAGGCGGTTCTGGCTGAGCCGATACACCACTTCATATACAAGGCTCATGATGTGCAAAATCATTAACAACAGTCCGAATCACTGACTGAAATTGTACGACGAAATCATTTAAAATTGCACAAATAATTTCTGAATTTCATCTTAAAATGATTGAATATAACAACAACATATGTTGTAATGAGTGAATAAGGGGAAATGTTTCACAGGAGGAAGAAAAATATGGCAAGATTTACATTACCGAGAGATCTTTATCACGGGGCAGGTTCTCTGGAAGAACTGAAGAACCTGAAGGGCAAGAAGGCAGTTGTCGTAGTCGGCGGCGGCTCCATGAAGCGCTTTGGTTTTCTGCAGAGAGTAGAGGAGTATCTGAAGGAAGCCGGCATGGAAGTGGCTCTGTTTGAGGGAGTAGAGCCGGATCCGAGCGTAGAGACGGTCATGAAGGGCGCGAAGCTGATGCAGGAGTTCGGTCCGGACTGGATCGTAGCAATCGGCGGCGGCTCCCCGATCGATGCAGCAAAGGCGATGTGGGCATTCTACGAGTATCCGGATACAAAGTTTGAGGATCTGATTACACCGTTCAGCTTCCCGACCCTGCGCACAAAGGCGAAATTCTGCGCGATTCCTTCTACCTCCGGTACAGCAACCGAGGTTACGGCATTCAGCGTCATCACAGATTACGAGAAAGGCATCAAGTACCCGCTGGCTGATTTCAATATTACGCCGGATGTAGCAATCGTTGACCCGGATCTGGCAGAGACGATGCCGCAGAAGCTGACTGCCAACACCGGTATGGATGCGATGACGCATGCAATTGAGGCATACGTTTCCACGCTTCACTGTGATTACACCGATCCGCTGGCACTTCATGCAATCAAGATGATCCATGCTTATCTGGTGGATTCCTACAATGGCGACAAAGAGGCAAGAGCCCGCATGCACAATGCACAGTGTCTTGCCGGCATGGCTTTCTCCAATGCTCTGCTTGGAATCGTCCATTCGATGGCACATAAGACGGGGGCTGCTTTCTCCGGAGGACATATTGTTCATGGCGCAGCAAACGCAATGTATCTTCCGAAGGTTATCAAATTCAATTCCAAGGAACCTGAGGCGCTGGCACGTTATGCGGATATTGCCAGATTTATCGGCCTTGCGGGAGACAGCGATGAGGCTCTGACGGATGCCCTGATTGCGGAAATCAAGGAGATGAACAAGAAGCTGAATATCGCTCCGTGCATCAAGCTTTATGAGGGCGGTATCATTGATGAGAAGGAATTCAATGAGAAGCTGGCAACGGTAGCAGAACTTGCAGTCGGCGATGCATGCACCGGCTCCAATCCTCGTGCGATTGATCCGGAGCAGATGGCGAAGCTTCTGACCTGCTGCTTCTATGATACGGAGGTAGATTTCTGATCGCTGTTTGAAATGTATTCGACAGATCAGAATTTCAGGATTGAAATGATCTGATAAAAAGCGAGTCATAAACAGAGACAGAACAGGACTTTTGCAAAGGTATCTGTTCTGTCTCTTTATTTTGCCCTTTTCTTACGAAAAGCTTTTTATATAAGGAACGGTACGGATTATTCTTCCACGACAAGACGCCCTTCAACCATGCGGCCAAGGTGCTGGTTCACGGTCATGTACTCTTCCACAACATCGCGCGCGGAGGTGGACAATACGCGGGTTTTTCCGTTCTCCTCGGTTTCCTCCAGCGTGATATCCAGAAACGGCTTGAGATTGTTGTAATGGTATTTCTGCATGGCAATGGAATACAGGCGTTCCGCATGCAGCTCCTCGCCGTCCAATGTCAGCTCGCGGAAGGCCTGTGCACTCCTTGACCAGACGATGCGCATCCCATGGGAAAACTGGTAAAATTCGGTATGTTCGCCCTGAAAGGCCTCTTCCCGGAGAATGTGGCGCAGCATTCGTTCCAGCTGCGTGCCGGTGACCTTGAGCATATATACGGCGTCATCATAGGGAAGACATTCTACGAGGTCGGCATAGTGTACCACGGGACCGAGAGTATAGCTTCGGATCGCACCGGAGCCCATCAGCATCAGATCAATGCCGAAGCTGTCACGCAGAATATCGGCAATGAGATCGCCCAGAGCTGTCTCTTGATTGCGTTTGGGATGGGTGAGCTCGTAGGAAAAACGTGTAATGATGCGGTCGTATTTCTTCGAGGTGGCGGTTTTGTAGCGCTGAATGAAGTTTTCCACCTCCTCATCCCGGGGACAATGAGAGTCATCGATGGGGATGATTTCCCATGTGAACGTGTCAATGGCATTGCGGTCGGTGTCCACCATAATGTCGAAGCGGCCAATCTGATCGGTTCCGGTGCCTGCCTGAACGATATAGATGTCGTTAACTTTGGCGGGCTCCTCGGGGACCGTGTGGCTGTGCCCGCCGATGATGATATCCACGCCCCAGTCCGGATCAAGAATGGCGGCGAGTTTTTTGTCCTCCTCAAAGCCAATGTGCGTGAGCAGCACGGTAAAGTCAATGTCAATGGCGTTGTAGGCATTGCAGATATTCCCGACCTCGCGGGCTGCTTCGCGGATGTCTACAAAGGAGCCGATCAGTTCTTCCGTTTTTGTGGCGGCCAGCACCTCTTCCGTAATGATACCGATAAAAAGAATCTTCATGCCGTCAATGCGCGCAATCCAGTAAGGCTGGAACATTCGTTTCCCGTTGGATTTGATATGAAGATTGGCATTGATGATAGGAAAATCCGCGCATTTTTCCAGAAACAGCAGATGGGCCAGGCCGTAATCAACCTCGTGGTTGCCGATGGTGGCAACATCCGGGCCAATCAGATTCATGATGCCGATGGTGGAGGTGCCTTTGTATTCCGAGTCGATGACACTTCCCCGGAACATATCTCCCGCGATGGCATAGATGACATTTTTCTCCTCATGCCGAACCTTATTCACGTAGCCGGAAAGCAGAGACACGCCGCCCACCAGCTTTTCATCGATCTTCTCCGCAAGAAAATCGCCGTGCATATCGTTGGAGTGGAGAATTGTCAGTTTTTTGATATTTTTCTGTCTTCTCATGCGATTACCTCCTTATTGTCATTATATTTGACGCTTGGGGGCTCTTCAAGCTGCGCGTGGGTGTTGTTGTCTTCCTGCATAAAGAAAGTGATTAATTGCGGAAATTGTTGGATAATAAGTGTAACGTTTTGACGGAATGAAGAAGCACCGGGAAGGTTAAGAACAGGGAGAAAACAATGATGCAGGTTCAATATGAAAAATGTGTGCCGCGCTGGGGCGTGCAGGAAATTGTTGTGGCAGGAAGAACGGAGGGAAATCCGTTTACGGATTATGAGATATCGGCGATTTTTTCCAATGAAAGTGAACGGAAGCGAGTGAACGGCTTCTATGACGGAGAGGGACGTTATATTGTTCGTTTCATGCCCTCCTTCGAAGGAACATATGAATTTACAGTGGAAGGGACGGCATTGGAGGATACGGGAGCTGTTCAGGAGAACAGATCCGGCGTCTTTGAGGTAACGGCTCCGGAAGAGGGAAATCATGGACCGGTGTATGTCGCAAATACGTTTCATTTTGCCTATGCGGATGGAACGCCATATTATTCCATCGGAACGACCTGTTATGTCTGGGAGCTGCAGAGTGACGAGATGATTGAGAAGACGCTGGACAGCCTTGCAAAGAGCCCGTTCAACAAGATTCGGTTCTGTATTTTCCCCAAGCACTATGATTATAACCTTGGAGAACCGCGCTCGTATCCCTACGAGGGAACGCCGATGGACTCCTCTGTCCTGACAACGGAGAATTTCAACGAGTATACAGGAAAGACGGAAGGCAATCATTTTGACTTCTATCGGTTTCGGCCGGATCACTTCCGGCATATTGAGCACTGCATTGAGAAGCTGGGGAAAATGGGCATTGAAGCAGATCTCATTGTCATGCATCCCTATGATCGCTGGGGATTTTCACAGATGACGCCGGAGCAGGATGATCTTTACTGGAAGTATGTGGTGGCCCGGTTTGCGGCGTATCACAACGTGTGGTGGGCGTTTGCAAATGAATATGACCTTATGAGCCAGAAGCGCATTGCGGACTGGGAAAGATATGCGGAGCTTGTCTGCCGGATGGATCCGTATCAGCATCTTCGCTCCATTCACAACTGCAGACCCTTTTATGACCATACCAGGCCCTGGATCACGCATTGCAGCATTCAGAGACAGGATTTATATAAAACAGCGGAGTGTACGAACGAGTGGAGAGAGCGGTATCGGAAACCGGTTGTGCTGGATGAGATTGCCTATGAGGGAAATATTCAGCATGGATGGGGCAATATCAGTGCGGAGGAGATGGTACGAAGATTCTGGGAGGCGTCCTGCCGTGGCGGCTATGCAGGACATGGGGAAACCTATCTGAGCCCGGATCGGATTCTGTGGTGGTCTCATGGCGGAGTACTTCACGGAGAGAGCTGGAAACGGCTCGGATTTCTGCATGAGATTCTCTGCCAGACGCCGGGACTTGGATTGCAGCCTTATGAGAAATGCGGCTGGGACGAGGTTGCAGCGGTTCCGGAGGACACTGGAATGTCTTTTCGGTCGGTCAAGGATTACTATTTGATCTACTACAGTTTCATGCGTCCGTGCTTCAAGGAGTATTATTTCGATGATACGACGGAATTCGAGCTGAGGGTTCTGGATACCTGGAACATGACGGTGACGGATGCAGGCATTGTCAAAGGGAAGTTCCGCGTGGAGCTGCCCGGGAAGCCGTACATGGCAATTCAGTTAAAACGACATGGCATACAGTGAGCTGTTGGAAGGGAAGAACATGCAAAAACAAAAGGAACTTCGGCGTCTTGTGACCGTGCTTCTGGCAGCCTGCCTGATGGCGGTCAATATTAAGACCTTTGTCCGGGCCGGCGGCTTGTATCCGGGCGGCGCGACGGGATTGACGATTCTGTTTCAGCGCATGGCGGAGACGTTTCTTCACTGGGAGGTTCCGTACACCTTGATCAACGTGAGCCTGAATGCAATTCCGGTTTATATTGGTTTTCGGTATATCGGAAAGAAATTCACGCTGTATTCGCTCCTGATGATTGTGGTCAGTTCATTTCTGACGGATCTGATGCCGGGATTTGTTCTGACATCGGACACACTTCTGACATCCATCTTCGGAGGAATTTTGAATGGAATGGCGATCAGTCTGTGTCTCTCGGTGGATGCGACAAGCGGGGGAACGGATTTTATTTCGATCTATCTGTCCCAGAAAAGAGGAATTGATTCCTTTAACATCATACTTGGGCTGAATGTTGTCATTCTGGGGGCGGCCGGATTGATGTTTGGCTGGGACAAGGCACTGTATTCGATTATTTTCCAGTATGTGTCGACACAGATGCTGCATCTGCTCTACCGCGGCTTTCAGCAGATGACGCTGTTCATTGTGACGGATAAGCCGAAGGAGGTCTGTGAGACGATCTATCGGATCAGTCATCATGGAGCGACGATCATGGAAGGCGAGGGCAGCTATGGACACCATGCCGAGCCGCTTGTGTATTCGGTGGTCGATACTCCGGATACGAGAAAGGTGATCAAGGCAATTCGGGATCTGGATGACAGGGCATTCATCAACTGCGTTCGGACAAGTGAATTGAAGGGGAATTTCTATTTCAGTCCGAAGGATTGAGATGATACCCGATCAGATGACACTTACCGTTCATGGAAAGAAGAGAAATATACATCGAAATGATTTTCTGGCGCTTGCGCAGAATTGTGGAATTTCTGAAAAAGCGGCTGAGAACATGATTCGAAGCATATTAAAAAAGGGTCAATCACAAGAGCTGTGGGATTTCAAATCTCACCCAAAGGGTAATTCTGAGAACGCGGGCCCCTCGGCGATGCTTATTTCATCCCTGCGAATAAAATTCTCTCGCAGGGATGATTCTTCCTCGCTTATTTCATCTCTGCAGATAAGATTTTTCTCGCAGGGATGATTTTCCCTCGCTTATTTCATCTCTGCAGATAAAAATTCTCTCGCAGGGATGATTCTTCCCTTGCTTATTTCATCTCTGCAGATAAGAATTCTCTCGCAGGGATGATTCTCCCCCGCTTATTTCATCTCTGCAGATAAAAATTCTCTCGCAGAGATGATTCTCCCTCGCTTATTTCATCTCTGCAGATAAAAATTCTCTCGCAGGGATGATTCTTCCCCGCTTATTTCATCCCTGCGAATAAAAAAGAAGGTTCTGTCCCCCTGAAAATGCCTGAGGTCAGAACCTTCTTTTGGCTTTGTCTTATACTGATGCGGCGAGGTAGCCTACATGAGGGATTGCCGCATATTTCGAAAATCGGAGGGCGTGTTCCCGGTTTCCTGACGGAAGGTCCGGGAAAAGGAAGAGCTGCTGGAGAAGCCGCATGAGACCGCAATGTCGGTAATGGACAGAGAAGGATCTGCCAGGAGAGTTTTCGAGTGAGAGATGCGGACATTGGTGACATATTGGTAGAAGGTCATGCACATATTCTCCTTGAACACTCTTTCAAAGTGAAATTTGCTGAAGCCGACTCTTTCAGCAACAGAGCCAAGGCTCAAAGGCTCTGAGAATTCTGTAAGGACAATATTGCAGGCATCCTGAATGGCCTGGTTATTACGAGCCAGACTTCCGGAGGCGGAGCTGTTCTTTGCCATATCCTTCTGAGAAGACTCCCGTACATTTATCGCAGCGGAAGCAATGAAGTTCAGCAGATGAGAGTATATCTGCGTTTCCCGCAAAAATGGAAGAGAAGCTGCTGTGACATTATGATCAATGGCAATGAGCTGTTTCGACCCCATGGCCTCAAAATCCATATCATAAACATCATCCCCGAAATACAGATTATGAATGCGGCGATAAGAGTCCAGAAACATCGGGTAACTGTCCGGAAATGTCTGTGGGGTGATCAAAGCAGCGGGGGCTAATACGGAAAAAGCCGTACGCAGCTCCTGAAGAAACGCGAAACCGGATAAATCTGCCTGCAAATAGATGCGGGATCCCTTGGCTTCTCTGCGTATTTCATGAATGGAAGCGGGATTGATGATCAGGATGTCGCCTGCCTGCATGGAATAATCAATTCCTCCGCAGCGTATCTGCAGCTTCCCGGAACGCACCAGAACGATTTCTACTTCATTGTGCCAATGAGGCGGATACGCTTCGGATTGAATGTTATTGCGGATGAGAATGTGCGTGTTGTTTCGGAAATGAACCAGTTCGTGTGTTTTGCTTAAATGTTCAATCATGACAGATAATACCCGATTATTGCTGTGAAAAAAACAAAAATACAATTTTAACTATTATAAAGCAACAGAAAAATATGTAAACCTCTTTACGTAAGGAAGGAATATATAGAGCTGCGAATGTGAAAAGTATACAATCGCGTTGCTGAAAAATGAAGATCATTGTGCGAATGGTATATTTAACAAAAAATAGCTGCAAGCAATAAATGTAGAATATATAGCAAGATATACATATCGGACAAATAAGCGGGGGGGGTATCATCTGGTATATGGTCAACATGCCGAAATGGCAAGCATAATGGAGGGAGAATTGTATGAAAAAGAAGGGTTTATCACTGATTCTTGCCACAGCAATGCTGGCAGGGATTCTGACTGGCTGTGGGAGCTCAGAATCCGGAGACAGCGCAGGTGCATCTGCTGATAAGGGGACCGCGGATACTGCAGCAGACAGCGGAGAGATCACGAAGCTTGTTGTCTGGGGAGTTGGCACTGCGGACACGGAAGATTGTAACGAAGTAGCAGAAGCAATCAGTAAGATTACAAGAGAAAAAATAGGAGCTGAAGTTGAACTGGTTCGTGGCAAAGATGCTGATCAGCTGAATCTGGCGCTTACAACCGGTGAGGAAATTGATCTTCTGAACTATAACAATATTTCCGGGCAGTTGACTACGGTTGTAAAGAACAACTATGCGACTCCTTTGGATGACTTGGTTGAGCAGTATGGACAGGGGGCACTGGAAGTTATTGATCCGGTTGACCTGGATGCCTGCCGTTACAGCGGAGTTTTGTATGCACTGCCGGATCAGAAGGATACTTCTCGGTCTGCAGGATTTTCTATGAGAAAAGACATCGTAGACGCATTGGGGATTACGGTTCCGGAATATGGAACGTATGAAGAGATGCATGATATCCTGACGAAGGTTCATGAGGCATATCCGGATATGTATCCGCTGGTACCTACATGGGCAGGCGGTGGCATGCAGGATAACTGGGCAATGGATCCTCTTGGCGATTACTACGGAGTCCTTGAAAACGTTTTTGATGACAGCACAACGCTTGTGAACTGGTACGCATCTGATACCTACAAGCAATTCTGCAAGATGATGTATCAGTGGAATAAAGAAGGCTTGATTATGCCGGATGCGACTACTACGACAGAGAACAATCTGCTTTCCGGGAATGGTTTTGCAATGTATGAGAACTGGAAGCCGGGCAAAGAGCTTGAGAATTACAAGGCAAATGGCAAGGAAGTCGTATTTATGAAGGTCATTCAGCCGATCAAGTACACCACAATTCCGAATGGAAACTCATTTATTATTCCGTATAGCTCTAAACATCCTGAAAAGGCAATGGAATTATGGAACCTGATGTACACGGACCCGGAGGTGTCAAACCTGTTTATCAACGGTATTGAAGGCAAGCACTGGGTATATACGGATGATACCAAGAAGTTCATCACGACTCCCGAAGGCGTGGATCCGAATGCCAGCGGTTATTCTTCTGCAGACTGGGCATGGCCGAATGAGCAGATCACGCCTATCTGGGAAGGTGGTGATGCAGATCTTTGGGACAAGATGAAAGAGTTTAATGCCAGTGGCCACGCAAGTCCGGCAATGGGATTCTCTTGGGACAGCACTTCTGTCATGAATGAAGTTACGGCATGCAGCAACGTAGTTTCCTCCTATGATGTTGCATTGAGATGGGGAACCATGGATCCGGATGAGGCGATTCCGAAGTTCGTTAAAGAGCTTGAGGCAGCCGGAATTAATGACATTATTGCTGCAAAGCAGACTGCTTTGGATGAATTCTTGGCAAACAAATAATGAAGTAATGATTGCGATCATGAGAATGGTGGAGGAGACGGGACATTCCCGCCTCCTTTTCCTTCCATAGTTCCGGAAGGAAAGCAAGCCGGATTAGGAGAACAGGATGAAGAAACTTGTAAAGACAGTCAAGCACTACTGGCCGCTGTATCTGATGTTTGTACCAGGATTTGTTTATCTGTTTATCAATTGTTATATTCCGATGTTCGGAATACAGATTGCTTTCCGCAGGTATAACGCTCGCGATGGTATATATGGAAGTCCTTTCTGCGGATTAGATAACTTTAAATTTCTCTTTCAGACCAATGATGCCTGGATTATGACCAGAAATACTCTTCTGTACAATCTGGTATTTATTATATTAGGAAACGTTCTCGCGATTGCCATTGCAATTATGTTGAATGAGATTACCGGAAAAAAGAAAAAGCAGGTTTATCAGACCATTATTCTGATTCCGTACCTGATTTCCATGATCATTGTCAGTTATCTGGCCTTTGCCTTTTTGAGCAGTAGCAATGGCTTTTTCAATAATTCCATTCTGAAGGGCCTCGGGTTACCTGCAGTCGATTGGTACAATACACCGAAATATTGGCCGTTCATTCTGGTGTTTATTAATTTGTGGAAATCGCTTGGCTACAGCATGATTTTGTATTATGCGACCATCTGTGGCATTGATTATGCGCTGTATGAAGCAGCAGAAATTGATGGTGCCAGCCGCTGGCAGAAAATAACGCATGTTACTCTCCCGAGCCTGAAATCAACCATTATTATTTTGGTCCTTATGTCACTGTCCGGAATTTTCCGTTCGGATTTTGGCCTGTTCTATCAGGTCACACAGAATTCCGGTCCGCTTATTAAGGTGACGCAGACCATTGACACCTATGTTTACCGAGGATTGATGCAGACGAACAATATCGGAATGTCATCTGCGGCCGGTGTGTACCAATCTGTTGTCGGATTTATTCTGGTTATGGCAGCCAATGGAATTGTCCGGAAGGTAGATAAGGACAGTGCACTGTTCTGAGAAAGGGGAGAAACATATTATGGTAAAAAAAGATAAGGGATATCAAATCTTTGCGAACATCGTTATGATTCTTCTGTGTGTGCTCGCGGTACTGCCTTTTGTTCTGCTGTTCATGTCGTCTGTTACAGATGAGCAGACATTGATTACAGATGGTTACAGTTTCTTCCCAAAGAAATTTAGTCTTTACGCATATCGCTATCTGTTTACAAGAACCAGCTCGGTGATTCGCGGGTATATTCTTTCCATCATTGTTACGACGATAGGAACCGTACTGAATCTTTTAATCACTGTTTTATATGCATATCCGCTTTCCAGAAAGCAGCTTCCTGGAAGAAATTTTTTCGCTTTTTACCTGTTCTTCACGATGCTGTTTTCGGGCGGCCTGGTTCCGTCCTATCTGATGTGGACACAAACCTTTCACATTCGGAACACAATTTTTGCTTTGCTGATTCCGAACTTGCTGATGAATGCCTTTAACGTCATCATGATGCGTACGTATTTTACTGCGAACATTCCGGATGCAATCATTGAGGCAGCCAAGGTGGACGGTGCAGGTGAGTTCCGTATCCTGTTTGGAATCGTATTGCCTATGGCACTTCCAATTCTGGCTACCATCGGCCTTTTGGTCGGACTTGGCTATTGGAATGACTGGATGAACGGTTTGTACTACATTAATGATGATCGGATGTACAGCATTCAGGTACTTTTGATGAATATCCAGAAGAATCTGGATTCACTCCGTCAGCAGGCTCAGTCCGGAGGCAATGTCAGTGCCGCAAATCTTCCTTCAACCTCTGTACGAATGGCACTGACGGTTATGGGAATTCTTCCGGTTATGATCATTTATCCGTTTACACAGAAATATTTTGTAAAAGGCATCGCAATCGGAGCAGTCAAGGGCTGATCCGTAGGAGTATGAGAGGACATCTGTATGCAGTATTACGTTGACATCAATGCAAGAAGGCCGGGGGCGGGCAGCAAGGAGCATCCGTTTAAGACCATTCAGGCGGCGGCAGACATTGTCATGCCGGGCGACGAGGTCCTGGTCGCACCCGGCATTTATCGGGAATATGTAAATCCGAAGCATGCCGGGACGGAGACGGAGCGAATTGTTTATCGCTCGATAGAGCCGCTGCAGGCGATTATTACCGGAGCGGAGCCGCTGACCGGATGGGAGCCGGTGGAGGGCGAGGAGAATGTTTGGACCGTTCGCGTGAAGAATACGCTGTTCGGAGATTACAATCCGTATACCACGAAGGTTTCCGGAGACTGGTTCATTGCGACCATCACGGCGCACACCGGTGATGTGTATCTGAATCACAAATCAATGTATGAGGTGACGGAGCACAGCAAGGTTACTGCACCGGAGCCGTCGCTTCTTTCCTGGGATCAGGAGTTCTCCGTTTATGTCTGGTACGCGGAGCAGGACGAGGAGACGAACGAGACCGTTTTCTATGCGAACTTCCAGGGAAAGAATCCGAACCTGGAGGAAGTGGAATTCTCTGTTCGGAAGGACTGCTTCCTTCCCGCAGAAGAAGGCGTTGGCTTCATTACGCTGTCTGGCTTTACGGTTCGGGAGGCGGCAACGCAGTGGGCTCCGCCGACAGCATATCAGGACGGCATGATCGGACCGCACTGGTCGAAGGGCTGGATCATCGAGGACTGTGAGGTTTATGAATCGAAGTGCTCCGGCATTTCACTTGGAAAATATCTGCAGCACGGCAATGATAACCGCTGGCTTAAGTGGAAATATAAAGATGGTACCCAGACGGAGCGTGACTGCATTCTGCAGGCAAGCTATGAGAACTGGGACAAGGAGCACATTGGCAGTCACATCATTCGCCGCTGCTCGATTCATGACTGTGGACAGACCGGCATTGTCGGTCATCTGGGAGGTGTGTTCTCGATCATTGAGGACAACCACATTTACAACATCAACAACAAGCAGAACCTTGCCGGCGCGGAAATCGGCGGAATCAAAATGCACGCGGCCATTGATGTTATTTTCCGCAGAAACCGGATTCACCACTGCACGAGAGGCATCTGGCTTGACTGGCAGGCGCAGGGAACCCGCGTGACGCAGAACCTGATGTATGACAACAGCCTTGGCTTTGACAAGACGAGACTGAATTCCGACAACGTTGACGAATTCCTTGGCTCCCTGGGAGAGGATCTTTTGGTAGAGGTGTCCCACGGACCGACGCTGGTAGACAACAATATTTTCCTGTCGGAGCGCTCCATCAAGTTTGCTTCGCAGGGCGGCGCGTTTGTTCACAACCTGTTCGCAGGATCTCTTACCTGCATCGGAACCGGAACGGACAACGGAGCACCGGACATCAAGTCGCAGCGCTACACGCCGTACCACGCCATCCATGGAACGCGCGTGATCGGATTTATGTCCTTCCTGCATGGGGATGTACGCTTCTGCAACAATATTTTCGTTCAGAGACCGGTTCTTCCCTTCTTTCATGAGGTGCAGACTGCGGTAGAAAACGCAGAGGATCCGAATGCGAGAATGTGGGATACCATGAATTTCAATGTGGGTACCTTTGTCTATGACGAGTATCCCACGGAGGATGAGTGGAAGAAGCAGTTTGAAGGCTACTGCGGCATGGGATCGGACAATCCGTATCCTAACAGATATTATTCCCATCTCCCGGTGTGGGCGAAGGGCAATGTATATCTGGGAGGTGCAAAGCCCTGGAAGAAGGAGCAGAATGCAGTTGTGGACGACAGCTTTGTTCCGGAGCTTTCTCTGGAGGAGACGGCAGACGGACTTAAGCTTAAGACAAATCTTGCAGCCTATGCTGCCGGTATCTCAGACGGTGTGATCAGCACCGGCGATCTGGGAATGGCCTTTGAGCCGGAAGAGCGCTTTGAGAATCCGGATGGCTCGGAGATCATTTTCAATCAGGATTACTTCGGTGATCATCGTGAGGCTGCGGCAATGCCCGGACCGTTTGCAACGGAGGATGCCTGGAGCCGGATGGTCTGAATCGCCTGAACCGAACGGTATCATTTCCGGAACCGAACGAATCAGGCGGAGTTGTACAGATAGGAATAATAAAGGGAATCCCTCTTCTCTCGGAAACGGAGAGAAGAGGGATTTTTGGTATATTTATTTTTCTGATCCGATTTTAAAAATTTTGAAGAAATTTGCGGTACTCTTTCGTTATGATTTACAGATGCATCGAAAGAGCGACAAAGGAGAGGAGGTGAGCCGGAACGAATGCAGAAGGAAAGCTGTCACAGTGGATGGATGAATATCAGAATCTGGTGTTTTCTGTCTGCTACAAGATGACAGGGGATTATTTTGCAGCGCAGGACCTGGCACAGGATACGTTCCTGTCGGCGTTCCGGCACCATGCGGATGCTCCGCCGGGAGCGGAGAAGAGATGGCTGTGCCGGATCGCAGCGAACCGCTGCATTGATTATCTGAGATCTGCGGAATACAGAACGCAGCCGCAGGAATCGGAGGTACTGGACCGGCAGCCGGCAGGGCGTGAAACGCCGGAGAGCGAGGTTTTGGAGCGGAGTGCGCGGGAAACGCTTCGGGAGAGGTGCGAAGGCCTGAAGCCTCCGTACAACCGGATCGCCTGCCTGTACTTTTATCAGGAGGAGTCTCCGGGAGAAATTGCGAGAAGGCTGCAGATGAATCCGAAGACCGTGCACACACAGATTTACCGGGCAAGGGAGATGCTTCGGACGATTTATCGGGAGGAAAGGAGGAATGCGACATGACAAGGAGTGACAGCCATCAGCGGGACCGGCTTCCGTATCTGAGCGAGGAAGAGCTGGATCTTCTTATGGAAGAGACGGAGAAAAGTGCGATGATCTCTGCGCCATCCTTTCTGAAGCGGGAGGTCTTCGGGGAGCTCCGAAGACGCAGAACCATCAACCAGATGAACTGCGTCAGAATGAAAACCTGGCAGATTGTTACGGTTGTGGCGGCGGCAATTCTTCTTCTGACCGTCATGCCGCTTGAGAGCCGAATGACTTCCGGCATTTCGGAAAATGGCAGAAGGCCTGAAATTTCTGATCTGTGGAATCGCACGGAACAAAATGAAGCGCCGAAGAGAAGAGAGGACCGTGTGGGAACCTGGATGTATGAGAAGAATCTTCAGGTTGGTGCAGCAGTCCGGTCGGTGACGGATCAGCTGCTTCCTGCGGCGATCAACAGCTGCGCGGACGCAGCCTCCCGCAGAAATCTTGAGGGCCTGAGCTAAGGGAATGGAGGCCAGGCGTTTTCACTTGAAATCAGGCAGATTGAATGGAAACCAGGTGCCGCAGCCCTTCTGCGGCAGGAAAGGATAACATGAGAAAGAAAAAGAATGCATTTATGACCTTTGTTTTCTCCTTTATTCCCGGCTGTGCCGAGATGTACTGGGGATTTATGAAGAACGGTGTAAGTCTTCTTGCATTGTTTGCGATCACCGCGTTTGTTTCGAGCATTTTCGGGAGCGGCGCTTTTATGATCTTCGCCCTGGTGATTTATGCGTATGCCTTTTTCCATGCAAGGAATATGGCACACATGTCGGATGAGGAGTTCGCTGAGGCGGAGGATGAATATCTGATTACGGAGGAGAGTCTGAAGAAGCTTGGCTTAAGCGGACAGAAATACAACCGCGTACTGGCTACGGCGCTGATTGTCTGCGGCTGCTGGATTATTCTGGATTCCGGAACGGAATACCTGGGACAGATTTTACCCGGTATCCGGAATTCCCTTTGGGGAATTCATGATGTGATTCCGCGTGTGTTTGCGTCTGTGGTTCTGATCTGGATCGGAGTACGCATGATTCGGGGAAAGAAGGAGCAGGATGCAGAAGAATGAACGTTATGTCCATCGGGTAGGAAGCATCACCTGCGGCGTGGTTCTCGTCGCCGCAGGCGTCCTCTATTTGCTTGCCGTCCTCTGGAAAATGATTCCGCTGTCATTTGTCTTCCACCTCTGGCCGGCGATTTTCATCCTTCTCGGGATCGAGATCCTTCTCTCCTGTGTTCTCTCCGGAGATCGGATCCAATACGATAAGGCGGCAATGGCGGTTATGGTGCTGATGGTCCTCTTTGCCATGTTTCTTGCAGGCGTGGATGGCATCTCGAGCGGAAGCTGGCACCTGTCGGTATAGCGGGCAGGGAGTGCTTACAGAATGAAATATAAGGTGCGCGTGACTTCGTAGTAATCCTCGGAATCAAATGCAATCCGCTTGCTTCCAACGCGGGTGACTCCGGGATAATAGGAGCCGCGCTGCGCCTTTTCCATGTCCTTGAATTCGATTTCCACATGGAAATGCTCCGGCAGTGTCATCAGGCAGGTACTGGGATCCTTGAAAATGGCCTCCTTCATGCCGTCATGAATCAGGCGGATGGCTGTTTTTGGGTGAATGGAAATGGTAGAGGTGCCCCATCCCTCGAAGACCGGAACGGTGGTGATTTCCGGGATCAGCTCCTTCGCCTCTTCGCAGAGAGCCTTGTCTCCGCTGACGAAAATCGTGGGGATCCCGTAATAAGCGGCGAACATGGAGTTCAGCATGAACTCGCTGGCATATTTGCCGTTGACTTCAATGTACTGGTTGCGCAGATTCATCGTGTGAGACAGGTTATTTCCGATGGAATACGCACCGGAGTGGTAGCCGGTCATTGCCGCCGCATCGCACTGGCGGACACCTGACATCATGCTACCGGGATTGGTCACCCAGCCGCGGATGAGGTGTACGCCCTCGGGAAGCTCATCGCCGATGATGTTGCGTGCAGAATCGTGGGCATCCTTGACCAGAATATCCTCCACCTTACCGGTCTCCAGTGCACCGCTGCAGGCAGCGGACACCTCGCGGGACATCTGCAGGGCAAAGCGGTCATAGCCGGGCTTTCCGATTTCGGTCTCGTCCCAGTCGTTGATGCCGCAGGTTCCTTCGATATCGGAGCTGATAAAAAGCTTCATAGTCATCTTCCTTTCTGATTTCAAAATGAATTCTCTGTTTTCTATTTCTTTTCTGTCAGAAACTCTGCCAGAGAGTGTACGGTTTCTCCGTTTAATTTCACCGCGGGCTGTGCGTTGGTCATGGAATTAAGGATGGCCTCTTCAACCGCCTCGGCGGCCGGAGTGAAGACGCGATTGATCCGCTCCTCCGGGAAGATTTTCAATTCCGTAAATCCACTTCCGCAGCAGTCACCGAGAAGATTTCCGTTGGAGAAGCCAAGGACAATGTCACCAGAGCCGGTTCCCATGTAGGAGCCGGTGCGGACAAGACCGACCACAGCACGCTTCAGAACACGCTTCAGCTGCCGGGAGGAGAGCGGAAGATCGGTCCCGAGGATCATCATGATAGAGCCGACATCGGGAGTGGATGCCGCGCGAAGAGTTTTCCGGATCCTTTTTCCGACAGGCTCGCCGCAAATGGAGAGATTCTCAAGACTTCCGAAGTTGGACTGGACCAGAACGCCGATGGTGTAATTGTGTCCGGCAAAACGAATGATGCGTGAAGCAGAGCCAATGCCGCCCTTTAAGTCACAGCAGATGGTTCCCCGGCCTGCCCCGACATCGCCCTGGGCAAAATCAGGATCGTTCCGGTCCGCATCCGCGATGGCGGCAAGGACATGCTCCTCTTCCACTGCCCGTTTTCCGATGTTGCTGATCTGGGAGTCATTGGTTTCTCCGACCAGTACATTGACGCTGCGGACGGTTCTGCCGCGCTCCTCTTCCTGATGAAGAATATAGCCGATGAGGGCATCCGTCACCTTTCCGACATTCAGGGTATTGGTAAGAGCAATGGGGGATTCCAGACAGCCAAGCTCCTCGACCTGCAGGGTTCCTGCGGTCTTGCCGTATCCGTTCAGCACATAGGCGGCTGCAACCGGCTTTTCTTCATAAGCGGTTCCGGCGCAGGGGAAAATGACAGTGACACCGGTGTGGACATCATTCTGATCCACGGTGCAGTGTCCCACGCGGACTCCCGGCACATCGGTGATTTTATTATGGGGGCCTGTTTTTCCAGACCCGATCTGATAACCGTAATCGCGAATATTCATAATATAGATGCCTCCTGCGATCTATCTTATAGCTTTCGAACGGGATAAGGAAGAGGAATTGCAGGAAGCGTCTGTTGCGAAAAAGATACAAAAAAGATATGAAAAACAGATTGACGCGGAAAAAAAGGAGTGCTATAAAATTGGTTACCGAGAGATGAATACATGTATACAATCGAATGGAGGAAGCTTCGGATTGGTCCGGAGACTTCAGAAATCAGGATTGATTCGGCAAGGACGTCGTTTTCGCAGGAAAACGACGTCCTTTTTCGTATCTTTCAAAGAGGAGGAGCAAGTATCATGAGAAAACACTGGAGCGCAGCAATTAGTTTTGCTCTTGCGGCCGCCATGCTGGCGGGCTGCGGGGCATCCGGAACCGCAGATACCGCGGCAGATTCGACCGGAGCATCCATGGGAGCGGAAAGCGCGGCGGCAGATACTGCGGAGAGCGCAGAGGCGGCTGCAGGTGATGACGCAGGAACGCTTCATCTGGCATGGACCGCGGACATTCAGACACTGGATGTTCAGACAACCAGTGCAAACTACATGATTCCGATGAACGTGTTTGACCGTCTGTTTGAAATCAAGCTGAATGATGATGGCTCAACAGAGCTGGTTCCGAGCCTGGTCAAGGAATATAGCGTAAGCGATGACGGACTGACCTATCACTTTACCCTTCGTGATGATGTGAAGTTCTCCGATGGAACGACGCTTACGGCAGGAGATGTGGAATTTTCTCTGGTTCGTCTTCTCGGACTGGACACCAGTGTGAATACGGATTTTGCTTCCTGCATTCTGGGTGCAGACGAGTACATCGAGCAGGAAGGCTACAGCTATGATGACACCGTGGAAGGCATTTCGGTGGAGGACGATACGAATCTGACCATTACGCTCGCTTATCCTTTTGCAGGCTTCCTGTATGAGCTGGCAACCCCGGCAGGCTGTATTTATTCGAAGGCTGCGGTGGAAGCTGCAGGCGATGACTATGGAAATGACTACAAGGCAGCTATCGGCTCCGGTCCTTATGTGATCACCGACTGGACCAGAGACAGCGGTATGGAGCTTGAGCTCAATCCGGAGTACTGGGGGGAAGCTCCCAGCGCAAAGAAGGTCGACATTCAGATCGTTCCGGATGCATCGACAATTAACATGATGTTCCAGAACGGCGAGATCGACATTCTGGACTGCGATGATCTGGATTCCTCGGTTGTGGAATCTACCTACAAGACCGCGTATGCGGATAAAATTGTTACCTCCAACCGTCTTGCTACGACCTATCTGATTCTGAATGAGGATGATCCGTATCTCGGAGACGTCAATGTCCGGAAGGCCATTCAGATGGCCATTGACCGTCAGAGCATTCTGGATACGGTGTACAGCGGCGATGGAAATCTGTGCGACGGCATTTATCCGAAGGGCCTGATCGGCTACTCGGAGGAGAATCAGGGCTGGCTGAAATATGATCCGGATGCAGCGAAGAAGCTTCTTGAGGATTCCGGCTATACGGACGGAGAAATCAAGATGGAGCTTGCAGCAGACAGCTCAGCATCCTTCAGTGTGACGCTGGTTCTTCAGATGGTACAGGCAAACCTGCAGGCAATCGGAATCGACGCCTCCATTGTTTCCTATGACGAAGCAAGCTGGCTGGCACTTCGTAAGTCCGGCGAGATGAATTCCTTCGTGGCAACCTGGACTGCAGACTTTAACGATCCCGACAACTTCATTTACACCTTCTTTGGCAACGATGAGAAGACGAAGATCCGCAGCATCAACTACAAGGATGAAGACACCATGAAGCGCGTCGAAGAAGCAAGAGCGATTACAGACGAAACCGAGCGCCTTGCCGAGTACGATGCACTGGAAAAGAAGATTGTGCAGGACGATGCCGCATGGGTTCCGCTGTTCGGCCGCACGCACCTGTTCGTTATCAGTGACCGTGTTGCAAAGTTTGTACCCCACTGGGCTGGCTACAGTGATTTCAACATCAGCGGTGTAACGATGGCAGAGTAAGCACAAAGACAGCGGAGAACGTCCGGAGAAGAGGTAAACATGAAACAGATCGTAAAACGAATCCTCGGGACCATTCCGGTTCTGATCGGTGTCATCCTTCTGATTTTTATCATGCTGCGGGTGGTGCCGGGCGATGCGGTGACAACGCTTCTCGGGGAGCATGTCAATCAGGAAACCATTGACCGCCTGACCAAGTCCATGAATCTGGATAAGCCGATGATGGAACAGTTCTTCACCTATCTGGCAGGGCTCCTGCGCGGCGATATGGGACAGAGCTACAAATACAATCGAAGCGTAACCTCCATGATTATGGAAGCTTTCCCTTATACCGTGCAGCTGGCGGTGATGGCGGCTGTTTTTGCCTGGGTGATGGGAATGATTCTGGGCGTCATAGCTGCGATCAAACAGAATCATCTTCTGGACCATCTGTTCATGGGGCTGGCATTGTTCGGCGTATCCATGCCGATTTTCATGACCTCGCTCCTTTTGCAGTATCTCCTTGCATTTAAATGGAAGGTGCTCCCTCTGACCTCCGATGGAACGCTCGTTTCGATGATTCTTCCGGCAATCGCACTTGGCTGGAACAGCGCGGGAAGTGTGGCACGAATTACCAGATCCAGCCTTCTGGAAGCCATGCAGGCGGATTACATTGATACGGCGAGAGCCAAGGGCCTGATGGGCGGAAAGGTGATTCTGTTCCATGCACTGAAGAATTCCATGCTGCCGGTCATCACCATGATGGCATTGCAGCTCTCCAGTATGCTCTCCGGCGCCGTAATAACGGAAAGCATCTTTGCAATTCCCGGAATCGGACGCCTTGCAATCTCGGCAATTTCCAACCGGGATATGCCGGTTCTGCAGGGAACCGTGATCTTTACTACAGTGATCGTTATTGCAGGAAACCTCCTGGCCGATGTACTGTATTCGGTTCTGGATCCCAGAATCCGGAAAGGAGCGTGAACGTTATGACGTATCGGAGAAAAAAAGAACTCATCGCTGCACTGGAGAATGGAACCGCGGCAGCTTCTTCGGAAGAAAAATCGCGGGAGCTAATCAGCCAGGTAGGAGAAAAGGACGGAATCCGGGAGAAGCTGCTGCGTATGTGCAGGCAGAATAAGCTGGCGGCGTTCTCGGCGCTTCTCATTCTTCTGATCATTCTTGCATCTGTTTTTGCCCCGGTCATTGCTCCCTACGGAGAGGCGGAGCAGGACGTCATCAACCGTCTGCAGGCACCGAGTGCACTGCACCCCTTCGGAACGGATGAGCTTGGACGGGATGTATTTTCCCGGATCCTTTACGGCTCGCGCGTTTCGCTGGTTATCGGTATTCTGCCCAGTGTTCTGGCACTGGTGATCGGAATTATTCTGGGACTTCTTGCCGGCTACATTGGCGGGAAAACAGATGTCATCATCATGCGGATCGCAGATATCATGCTGTCCATTCCGTCTCTTCTTCTGGCGATGGTAATCATGTATACCCTGGGCAGCTCCACCATCAACCTGTTCCTTGCACTGTCGATGATCAACTGGGCGAGCGTTGCCCGCGTGGTCCGTTCGCAGACGCTTTCCCTGAAGGAGAGTGAATATGTGGAGGCGGCGCGCTCCATCGGTGTGTCCAGATGGAAGATCATGATCCGTCATATTCTGCCGAACTGTATTCCCAGTCTGATTGTCCTGTTTACGCTGGAGGTTCCGTCCTCCATCCTGTCCGAGAGCTCGCTGAGCTTCCTGGGAATCGGTGTTCAGCCGCCGGCAGCTTCCTGGGGTCTGATGGTTAACCAGGCGAAGCAGTTCCTGTTCACGCAGCCCTGGCTGTGCCTGGCGCCCTGTCTCTCCATCATGGTGGTTGTGCTGGCATTCAACTTCCTCGGAGACGGACTTCGCGATGTTCTGGATCCGTACATGAAGAACAGCTGAAGCAGGCAGGAATACGACAGATCAGAGAGGAAGGTGCACTATGGGCGAAGAGCAACATGTTCTGGAAATCAAAGAACTGAAGTCATATTTTTACACGGAAAAGGGTGTGGCAAAGGCCGTTGACGGTGTGAACATCACGATTCCGAAGGGGAAAATCATCGGACTTGTCGGAGAAAGCGGCTGCGGAAAGAGCATGACGGCGAGATCCATCATGGGACTTCTCAAATATCCGGGCAAAATAGCCGGCGGAAGCATCCTGTTCGAAGGAAAGGATCTGGCAAAGCTTTCGGAGAGAGAGCTCCGGAAAATCTGCGGCAATGATATTTCGATGATCTTTCAGGAGCCGATGACGAGTCTGAATCCGGTTCTGAAGGTGGGACGGCAGGTTCAGGAGACTCTCCTTGTTCATGACCGGACGATCGGCAAGGAAGAAGCGAAAAAGCGCGTCATCGACATGTTCGAAAAGGTTGGAATCCCGGAGGCGGGGAAGCGCTATGACAGCTATCCGCATGAGCTGTCCGGGGGACTGAGACAGCGCGTGATGATTGCGATGGCGATGATCTGCAAGCCGCATCTCCTGATTGCGGATGAACCGACTACAGCGCTGGACGTTACGATTGAAGCACAGATTCTTCGGCTGATGAAGCAGCTGCGGGATGAAACCGGGACCAGTGTTCTGATCATTACGCACAATCTGGGCGTTGTGGCAGAGATCTGTGATTATGTGTATGTCATGTACGCCGGCCGGATTGTGGAGCAGGCACCGACCTGTGAGCTGTTTGATCATACCGCGCATCCGTATACGAAGGGACTGATGGCATCCATTCCCCGCATTGGCAATAATCCGGAGCGTCTTCATACCATTCCGGGTGTTGTGCCGAACCTTCTGCATCTTCCGGAGGGCTGCACGTTCTGCACCAGATGTGAGTGCGCTGTGGAAGCATGTCGGAAGGAGAAGCCTGTTCTGAAAAAGGTGGGCGAAGAGCATTGGTCGGCATGTGCCATACAGTAGAGGAACCGGTGCCGGAAACGACACGCGGGAGTGAGGTGAACATGAGTAGCGAAAAAGAAATTCTGCTTCATGCGGAAAGCGTATATAAAGAATTCCCAACGGGCAAAAAAGGCCAGAAGGTGCATGCGGTCAACGGAGTCAGCATGAAAATCTATAAGGGAGAAACGCTGGCTCTTGTCGGTGAGAGCGGCTGCGGAAAATCGACGCTTGGACGGACCCTGATTCACATGCTGCCGGCGACAGACGGTGTCATTACCTTTCACGATCAGGAAATCTCCTCTATGGATGAGAAGACCTTCCGACCGCTTCGGCCGAAGCTGCAGATGATTTTCCAGGATCCCTATGCCAGCCTGGATCCGAGAATGACGGTTCGTGATATCATCGCTGAGCCGCTGGAGACGTATCATGTCTGCAAGAATAAGGAAGAGACTACAGAAAGGGTGCTGGAGCTGATGAAGGCGGTTGGTGTTCCGGTGGAATTCCAGAATCGTTATCCGCATCAGTTCTCCGGAGGGCAGCGGCAGAGAATCGGTATTGCAAGAGCCATTGCACTGCAGCCAGAGCTGATTGTATGTGATGAGCCGGTGTCTGCACTCGATGTGTCGGTGCAGAGCCAGGTTCTGAATCTTCTGAAGGATTTACAGCAGAAGTACGGTCTTACCTACCTGTTCATCGGGCATGATCTGTCCGTGATCAATTTCATTGCGGATCGAATCTGCGTGATGTTCCTCGGGAATGTCTGCGAGATTGCAGAAAAAGAGGATCTCTATGCAAAACCGCTGCATCCCTACACGGAGTTTCTGATGGATGCCATTCCCAAGGCAGATCCGCATGTCCGCGGGGAGCATAGAAAAATGCTGATGGGAGAGATTCCGAGCCCTGTGAATCCTCCGTCCGGCTGCTGCTTCCGTACCCGTTGTCCATATGCGACGGAGCGGTGTGCAAAGGAAAAGCCGCAGCTTAAGAAGGTAGATGGCCGGTATGTTGCCTGCCATCACGTGGAGGAGCAGTTTCCGGCTTAAAGCCGGAAACACTTCTGAACCATATTCTGCGGTCCGAGCAGAAGAACCGAACTTCCGGTATGGAAAACCGTATCGGGAGCAATATTCATGTTAAGCCTGCCGTTTTCCCGGATTCCGAGGACGTTGATGCTGTATTTACTGCGGAGATTCAGCTGCAGGAGGCTCTGATCCTCCCAGCTTTCCGGAATGGCGAGCTCGTAGATGGAATAATTCTCATCGAGCTGCGAGTAATCCAGAATCTTATCGGAGGAGCAGCGGATTGCGGTCCAGGCCGCGAGCTGCTTGGCGGGATAAATGACTTCGTCGGCGCCGTTGTGAAGAAGAAGGCGTTCCTGGATCCCGTGAGATGCCTTGGCAATAATCTTGCGGGCACCCAGCTCCTTCAGCAGGACAACGGAGATGATGGAGGCCTCGAAATTCTCCCCGATGGTCACGATGCAGGCATCGAAATTCTGAACGCCAAGAGAGGACAGGAAGGAACGGTCTGTGGCGTCCCCTATCTGACCGTCTGTCAGATAGGGAAGTGCCCGCTGGACCTTGTCCTCATCCATGTCAATTCCGAGAATCTGATGGTGCATGTCATACAGTTTGCGTGCGATGTGGTTGCCGAAGCTTCCAAGTCCGATCAGTAAAAAAGTCTTCATATCGATATCCTTTTATCCTTTCCGGGGTAACGCTCGAAAAGCGTTATCCTGCCTATCCTACAATCAGATTCTCCTGCGGGTAATGGAGTTCGCTCCCCGCACGAGGCGAGATGGTTGCAAATACAACTGTCAGTCCGCCGACTCTTCCGCAGAACATCATCAGCACAAGAATCAACCGAGAGACCGTTCCGAGCTCTCTTGTGATGCCGAGGCTTACGCCGACGGTTCCGATGGCGGAAGCGGTTTCGAACAGACAGGAGATCAGAGGAAGCCCCTCAAGTCTGCTGATGATAATGCCGCCTGTCACAAAAACAGTCAGATACAGGAAGAGAATTGCAACCGCATTCCGGATGACAGCAGACGGGACCCTGCGGTGGAACATCTGCGTGGCATCCTTGCGGCGGAAGACGGCAAAGGCAGTTGCAGCAAGGACCGCAAAGGTCGTGGTTTTCATACCGCCTGCGGTGGATCCCGGGGAACCGCCGATGAGCATCAGGAAGATCATGACAAGAAGTCCGCCCTCACTGATCTGCGCATAATCGACGGTGTTGAAGCCGGCCGTCCGCATGGTCACGGACTGGAACAGTGAGCCCCAGAATCGCTGGGGAAGCGGCATTTCCGCAAGCTCGAAAAAGAAGAAATACAGTGCCGGAAGAAAAATGAGAATGCCGGTGACGGTGAGCACTGTCTTCGTCTGCATGGTGCAGAAGCGGAAACGGAACCGGTTCTTCCGGAGGTCATCCCAGACAGAAAAGCCAAGGCCGCCGATGACGATGAGAAGCATGATGGTGACGTTGACCACCGGGTTTGCCACATACCAGCACAGTGAGGAATACGGCTCCAGGTGTCCCATCAGATCGAAGCCGCCGTTGCAGAATGCCGATACGGAATGAAAAAGCCCATACCAGATGCCCCTTGCAAGTCCGAAATCCCGGACAAAGACCGGTGTCAGAAAAGCGGCGCCCACAAGCTCCAGAAGCAGTGAGGTCTTCAGAATAAAACCGGTCAGACGGACAATCCCGCCTACCTGAGCCGCAGAAATCGACTCCTGCATGGTGCTGCGCTGCCGGAGACTGATCCGCTTTCCGGAGAACAGGAAAACCGCGAGCGAAGCGGTGACAATTCCCATGCCTCCGATCTGAAGAAGAAGCATAAGAATCACCTGACCGAACAACGACCAGTAGGTAACCGTGTCCTTTACAACCAGGCCGGTCACACAGGTTGCCGAAGTGACCGTGAACAAGGCGTCCGCAAAGGAAGCCCCCTGCCGGTCTCTGGTGGCGATCGGCAGCATCAGAAGAAGTGTTCCGATCAGAATGACGCCAAGAAACCCGAAAAAAATGATCTGTGAAGAAGTCAGCTCCGGACGCCGCCGGAACACCCGTTTCGTCTCATTATTCATAGATAGATCTGTAATCGTCCTTTCCCTGCCCGCCTAGCTCGGTACCCCGGCGAAAGCTATCCCTATCTTACATCATTTGCAGCAAAAACTGTGTTGTATTCCGTTAAAGTTTGTGTGATACTGTTTGTACAAGCGGATGGAAACATCCTCGAACATTGAAATTGCCGAAGAGATGATGAGTGTGGCGAAAGTGACGAGGTTTACTTTTGCTGCGCTCATTTTGTATATCAGGCAGCACCAGCCGAAAAGAGAAAGGCAGAGAGCCAGGCTGGCCTGGCGAAATGCCTTAATCTTTTCGGCTGGCGGGCAAGGTGCGAAGCACCTCGGCCCGCCCACATCGAGGATTTACGAAGTAAAACCGAGATGTGGGTGCTGCCGCAGGAACGGGCAAGGTGCGAAGAAAGGCAGAGAGCATGGAAAAAGAAGCATTCATAGAACTGGTGGAAGCCAACCCGGTTGTTGCCGCGACCAAGGACGATGACGGCCTGAAACGGTGCCTGGAGTCAGACATCGATGTGGTATTCGTGCTGTATGGAGATGTCATCAGCATTCGCGACATTGTTCACCGGCTGAAGAAAGGAAACAAGACCGTTCTCGTTCACGTCGATCTGATTTCCGGCCTTGCGCCGAAGGAGGTCTCGGTTGATTTCATCCGGAAATACACCGAAGCGGACGGAATCATTACGACGAGAAGGAATCTCACCGAGTATGCGAAGTCGCTGGGAATGAACACGGTGCTTCGTTACTTCATGATTGATTCTCTGGTTCTGGAGAACATCAAGAAGCAAAGCAAGGCGGAGATTCAGCCGGATATCATTGAGATTCTTCCGGCAATTCTGGTCCCGGATTTTATCGAACGAATCCGGAAAATCTGCAAGGCCCCCTTGATGGCCAGCGGATTGGTAACCAGCAAACAGGAGACGCTGCATGCGCTGAATGCGGGGGCCATCGCAGTGTCCACAACAAATCAGACGATTTGGTTTTCATAAAGGAGGAAAATGATTTATGACGTAGTCATTATCGGTGCCGGGGTATCCGGCGCGGCAATCGCAAGAGAGCTGTCCAGGTATGAGGCAGAGATCTGCGTACTGGAAAAAGAGGAGGATGTGTGCTGCGGAACGTCCAAGGCAAACAGTGCAATCGTGCACGCCGGATACGACTGTAAGCCTGGAACCATGATGGCGAGGATGAACCTGCGGGGGAATGAGATGATGGAGCAGCTCTCCGAGGATCTTGATTTTCCGTTCCGCCGGAACGGATCCTTCGTTGTCTGTCTGGATGAAACCCGTCTGGAGGCTCTGAAGGAGCTCTATGAGCAGGGAATTGCCAACGGAGTGCCGGGACTTCGGATGCTTGACCGGGAAGAGGCGCTGCAGATGGAGCCGAATCTTTCTGAGAATACGGTGGCAGCATTGTATGCACCGAGCGCGGGAATCGTCTGTCCCTTCGGACTGAACATCGCCATGGCTGAGAATGCGAAGGAAAACGGAGTGGATTTCTTCTTTAATACAAAGACGGAAGAGATCCATGCCGATGCCGATGGAATCTGGCATCTCCGGACAAGCAACGGCGAGTACCGGGCAAAATGTGTGGTCAACGCGGCAGGAGTCTATGCGGATCAGCTTCACAACATGGTCAGCAAGGAGAAAATTCACATCACGGCAAGAAGAGGTGATTACCTTCTTCTGGATCATGAGGCCGGGGAGCATGTCAGCCATACGATCTTCCCGCAGCCGACCGCGCTTGGAAAGGGCGTTCTTGTCGCACCGACGATTCACGGAAATCTTCTTGTCGGCCCGACGGCTGCGGATATCCCGGACAAGGAAGAGACCGCAACCACACAGAAGGAGCTGGATCAGGTGGTCGGAAATGCCGGCATGTCCGTGCGGAATCTTCCGCTCAGGAAGGTCATTACCTCCTTTGCAGGACTTCGCGCCCATGAGGATCATCACGAATTCATTCTGAAGGAAATCGAGGATGCGCCGGGGTTCTTTGACTGTGCGGGAATCGAATCGCCGGGGCTTACCAGTGCTCCTGCCATCGGCGAGTACATGGCAGAGCTCATTGAGGGAAAATACGGGTGGCCCAGGAAAGCAGACTGGAAGTTGAAACGAAAGGGAATTCTGGATCCGAAGAAGCTCCCGGTGGAGGAATACAGCCGCCTGATTCAGGAGAAGCCTGCCTACGGACAGATTATCTGCCGCTGTGAAAGCGTCACGGAGGGAGAGATCGTGGATGCCATTCACAGGCCTCTGGGAGCAAGATCTCTGGACGGAATCAAGCGCAGAACCCGTGCAGGAATGGGAAGATGTCAGGCCGGCTTCTGCAGCCCGAAGGTCATGGATATTCTTGCCAGAGAGCTTGGACTTTCCCTGGAGGAGATTACAAAGTCCGGTGGAAGATCCAACATCGTGCTGGAGCGAACGAAGGAGGTTGGGGAAGAATGATACAGAGAGACATTGTCATCATAGGCGGAGGCCCGGCGGGCCTTGCAGCTGCTGCGGCAGCAAGAAAGAGCGGCGTGCAGGACATTCTGATTCTGGAACGCGACGGAGAGCTCGGAGGGATTCTGAATCAGTGCATTCACAACGGCTTCGGACTTCGCAGGTTTAAAGAGGAGCTCACGGGTCCGGAGTATGCAGGCCGGTTCATCGATGAGATCAAGGAGCTTGGGATTGCGTACAAGCTGGGCACGATGGTCATGGACATCTCGGAGAACCGTGTGGTGACGGCGATGAACCGGGAAGAGGGGATTCTGCAGATTCAGGCAAAGGCGGTGATTCTCGCCATGGGCTGCCGTGAGAGACCAAGAGGCGCGCTGAACATCCCGGGCTATCGTCCGGCGGGTATTTTCTCTGCAGGAACTGCGCAGCGTCTGGTGAACATTGAAGGCTATATGCCGGGGCGTGAGGTCGTGATTCTGGGATCCGGCGATATCGGTCTGATCATGGCAAGACGAATGACGCTGGAGGGCGCGAAGGTCAAGGTGGTTGCGGAGCTGATGCCCTATTCCGGCGGTCTGAAGCGCAACATCGTCCAGTGTCTGGATGACTTTGGTATTCCGTTAAAGCTCTCCCATACCGTTATAGACATTGAGGGAAAAGAGCACATCTCTGCGGTTACCATCGCGGAGGTCGGACCGGACCGGAAACCGATTCCGGGGACCGAGGAGCGCTATACCTGCGATACCCTGCTTTTGTCGGTCGGACTGATTCCGGAGAACGAGCTGTCGAGGTCCGCGGGCGTGGAAATCAATGCGGTTACAAGCGGGCCTTATGTCAATGAAAGCATGGAAACCAGCATCCCGGGCGTTTTTGCCTGCGGAAATGTGCTGCATGTACATGATCTGGTGGACTTCGTATCTGAGGAGGCAGAACGTGCAGGGCAGAATGCGGCGCAGTATGTAAAGGGAGAAGCCGGAGCAGAAAGCGGAAGGACCATTGCTCTGAAAACAAGAGACGGTGTTCGTTATACGGTACCCTCTGCAGTGGATCCTTCCAGAATGCCGGACAATCTGACGGTTCGCTTCCGGGTGGGAGCGGTTTATCAGAATGCGGCGGTCTGCGTTTATTACGGAGAGGAGAAGGTAAAGAGCTATCCGAAGCGGATCCTTGCACCGGGTGAAATGGAGCAGATCATTCTGCAGAAGAAGGATCTGGAGGCCAGAGAGGACCTGAAGGAAATTACGATCTGCATTGAAGAAGAGGGGGCAAAATAAGGTGAAGGAGAGAAGATTAACCTGTATCGGATGCCCGATGGGATGTCAGCTGACGGTCACGATGGAAGGCAATGAGGTCCTTTCTGTGGAGGGAAATACCTGTCCCAGGGGCGATATTTATGCGCGCAAGGAGGTCACGAATCCGACCAGGATCGTCACATCGACCATTGCGATTACCGGCGGCGACAAGGAAAGAATTTCCTGCAAAACAGCAACGGACGTCCCGAAGGAGAAGATGTTTGATGTGATGAAGGAAATCAATCGCACGGTGGTGATGGCACCGAAGAAGCGTGGTGATATACTGATTGAAAACGCAGCGGGGACCGGTGTCAGCGTGATTGCGACAAGAGACATTGCGATAAGAGATATCGAGCAGAGAGCATAACGCGCCGGGGGAAGTGAAGTTTTCATACAGCTTAAGAAATGGGGATCGGGAATATGGCAAAGTATATTATGGCGCTGGATGCGGGGACGACGAGCAACCGCTGCCTGCTATTCGACAAAGAGGGGAACATCTGCAGCGTGGCACAGAAGGAATTTCCGCAGTATTTTCCGCACCCTGGGTGGGTGGAGCACGATGCAAATGAAATCTGGCAGAGCCAGCTGTCGGTTGCGCGTGAGGCGATGCAGAAGATCGGCGCGACCTATCAGGATGTCGCGGCAATCGGAATCGCCAATCAAAGGGAGACGACGATTGTCTGGGACCGGAAGACCGGTCAGCCGATCGGGCCTGCAATTGTATGGCAGTGCAGACGAACGGCAGACTATGCGGAGTCACTGAAGAATTGTCCCGGAATGATTGACTGCTTCCGGAGAAAGACCGGACTGATCATCGATCCGTATTTTTCCGGCACGAAGATCCGGTGGATCCTTGAGAATACGCCGGGAGCCAGAGAACGGGCAGAGAACGGGGAGCTGTGCTTCGGAACTGTGGACAGCTGGCTGATTCACAAGCTGACCAAGGGCAAGGTTCATGTCACGGATTACTCCAATGCTTCCCGTACGATGATTTTTAACATCAACACGCTGCAGTGGGATGATGAGCTGTGCCGGATTCTGGACATTCCCATGAACATGCTGCCGGAGGTGAAACCCTCCAGCTGCGTCTATGGAGAATCGGATCCGGAGTTCTTCGGCGGCCCGATTCCGATTGCGGGAGCGGCAGGAGATCAGCAGGCTGCGCTGTTCGGACAGACCTGTTTTGCCCCGGGAGAAGCGAAGAACACCTACGGAACCGGGTGCTTTATGCTGATGAACGTTGGAGAAAAGCCGGTCTTTTCCGAAAACGGACTTCTGACCACGATTGCATGGGGACTGAACGGAAAGGTTACCTATGCGCTGGAAGGCTCGGTGTACGTTGCGGGAGCGGCAATTCAGTGGCTTCGCGACGAGGTAAAGATTCTGGATGATTCGGAGGAATCGGAGTATTTTGCAACCCGCGTGAAGAATACCAACGGATGCTACGTGGTTCCTGCGTTTACCGGCCTCGGGGCTCCTTACTGGGATCCCTATGCAAGAGGTGCAATTCTGGGCCTTACACGCGGTGTGAACAAGTTCCACATTGTTCGCGCGACACTGGAATCGCTGGCCTTCCAGACAAGCGATGTGCTGCAGGTGATGGAGCAGGATTCCGGAATCCACATGTCCTCTCTGAAGGTGGACGGCGGAGCAAGCCGCAATAATTTCCTGATGCAGTTCCAGGCAGATATGATCGGAACACCGGTGCGGCGACCCGCCTGTGTGGAAACCACGGCGATGGGCGCATCCTGCCTTGCCGGCCTTGCGGTCGGCTTCTGGGAGACACCGGAGGAGCTGGTGCGCAACCAGGAGATGGATCGCGAGTTTACGCCGTCCATGGATATTACAGACCGGGAAGAGCATCTTCGCGGCTGGAAGCAGGCCGTTGGCGCCATCCGCGGCTGGGCCCAGTAGGGGGAAACAATATAAAAGGAGGAAGTGCTGAATGTGCTGAAAGTGCTGAATGTGCGGCGGAAAGACAATTTGTCGGGCTGGCATATTCAGCACTTTTTCGTGCTCTGAAATGATTGCAGGAAGCTTTCGGGCACCCCTGCAGGCAAGAGAATACATCCCTGATCGAAGAAATGTCCGGATAAGGATTATTTTTTGGCCGAGGATGCATCCCTGATCGGAGAAATGTTTGGATAAGGATTATTTTTAAGTCGCGGATGCATCCCTGATTGGAGAAATGTCCGGACAAGGATTATTTTTCGGTCGCGGATGCATCCCTGGTCGGAGAAATGCCCGGACAAGGATTATTTTTCGGTCGCGGATGCATCCCTGAACGGAGAAATGCCCGGATAAGGATTATTTTCCGGCTGCGGATGCATCCCTGGTTGAAGAAATGCCCGGATAAGGATTATTTTTGGGCCGGGGATACATCCCTGAACGGAGAAATGCCCGGATAAGGATTATTTTCCGGCTGCGGATGCATCCCTGGTTGAAGAAATGCCCGGATAAGGATTATTTTTGGGCCGGGGATACATCCCTGAACGGAGAAATGTCCGGGTAAGGATTATTTTTGGGCCGGAGATGCATCCCTGGTGGGATAGGGTCAACTTTAAAAGTTAAGTGAATGAAAAATACAAATATTTGACCGGTATATTGATTTCTATTCAAAAGAGAATTACATAAAATAGTAAGGGAGAAATGTTTGCGGAGGATGATCCGCAGATGACAAAAATATATAGAAACAGGGGGAATACAAATGTCAGTACAATTTGAAGAGCAGAGGAGAGTTTTTAAGCTTGATACCGCCCACACCACTTACATGATGGGAGTCACCAAAGAGGGATATCTGGGACATCTGTATTATGGGGAACGTGTGGAGCATTTCTGTGCGCAGGATGCGTTTCGCATGGCGGAATATCCGGGACCGGCGGTTCGGGAGCGGGAGAAGCAGGCCTTTTTGTCCGTTTTTCCGTTTGAGTATCCGACAGGAGGTGTCGGCGATTATCGGGAGAGCTGCCTGAGTATCCGGAATACAAGGGGACAGAGCGGATGCGAGCTTTTCTTTGATTCTTATGAAATCCAGCGCGGAAAGCCGGCATTGGAGGGACTTCCGGCATCCTTTGGAAACGAGAATGAGGTGACAACGCTGAAGATTGTTCTGAAGGATTCTGTGCTGAAGCTTTCAGCAGAGCTTCTGTATTCTGTTTTCGATGAGCAGGATGTGATCACAAGAAGCGTAATTCTGAAGAACGAGGGAGAAGATTCTCTGACGGTGGATCGGGTGCTGAGCGCAGCATTTGATATGGATGATCAGGATTTTGAGCTGATCACGCTGAATGGTGCCTGGGCAAGGGAACGTCATATTCAGAGGAGAAAGCTTGGATATGGGAGGCAGAGTGCAGGATCTGTGCGCGGCGTCTCCAGCCCGCAGGAGCATCCGTTCATGGCACTGGTAAGTCCTTGTACGGATCAGAAGCACGGCGATGTCTATGCGATGGACTTCGTATATTCCGGAAATTTCCTTGCGGAAGCACACAAGGAGCACATGGGGAATGTCCGCATGGCAATGGGAATTCATCCGGAGGGATTTTCCTGTAAACTGGAAGCGGGAGATATGTTTACTGCGCCGGAAGTGGTTATGACCTTCTCTTCCGATGGCCTCGGAAAGATGACGAGGAACTATCATGATTTCTTCAGAAAGCATCTGATTCGCAGTCCTTATAAGGACCTGGACCGCCCGATTCTGATCAATAACTGGGAGGCAACGTATTTTGATTTTGATGCCGACAAGCTTCTTGGCATTGCGAAGGATGCGGCGGCCTGCGGGATTGAAATGTTCGTCATGGATGACGGCTGGTTCGGGAAAAGAAACGATGACAACTGCGCGCTTGGAGACTGGGTGGTCAATGAGGAGAAGCTTTCCGGCGGTCTGAAAAAGCTTGTTGATGGTGTGAAGGCAATGGGAATGAAATTCGGCATCTGGTTCGAGCCGGAGATGATTTCCGAGGATTCGGATTTGTACCGTGCACATCCGGACTATGCGATCCGGATTCCGGGGCGCAGGCCGACACTGGCGAGAAATCAGCTGGTACTGGATTTCTCCCGCAAGGAGGTGCGGGATACCGTGTACGACATGGTCTATCATGTGCTGAAAAGTGCGGATATTGATTATGTGAAATGGGATATGAACCGGTACCTGTCTGACGTTGGAAGTGCTTCTCTGGATGCGGAGCATGCAGGGGAGCTGTATCACCGCTATGTTCTGGGATTGTACGAGATGCAGCAGAGACTTTTGGATGACTTTCCGGACCTTCTTCTGGAGAATTGTTCGTCCGGCGGAGCCAGATTTGATGCAGGCATGCTGTATTACAGCCCGCAGATCTGGACCTCCGATGATACGGATGCGATTGAGCGTTTGCGAATTCAGGAAGGAACGGAGCTGGTATATCCGCTGTCCACGATGGGGGCCCATGTCAGCAAGTGCCCGAATGAGCAGGTGGGCCGCAATACTCCGTTTGATACGAGAGCCAATGTGGCGCTGGCAGGTACCTTCGGCTATGAGCTGAACATCGCAGAGCTTCCGGAGAAGGACAGGAAGAGAATCCCCGCACAGGTTGCCCGGTATCACCGGTTCCACTCGCTGATTGCGGATGGAGATTATTATCGTCTCCACTCCTGGGAGGATGCCGAGCCTTGGGACTGCTGGGAGAATGCCGCCAAGGATAAAAGCAGGGCTCTTGTCACCTATGTGCAGGTTCTGGGTCGGCCCAATATGCCGAGCCGGAGAATCTGGCTGGAAGGCCTGAATCCGGATGCGGAGTATCGGGTCTCCAAAATCTGGGATGGAGAAGAGACGGTGCTGGAGGAAGGCATTTACGGCGATATCCTCATAAAGGCAGGAATGCTGGTTCCGGCCCTCGGCGATTACCAGAGCTGCCTGTTCGTGCTGGAGCAGAAATAAAATCAGGAAATGCCCAATGTCATCCGTCCGCCGGAAGGCGGCACACAGGGATGGAAAAGAATAGATAGCATAGTCTCAAGAAATAAAATATTCAAAGAGAACAGACAGGTACGTCACTCGCGTGGCTCACGCCAGAGCTTGCTCCGTTACCTGTCTGTTCTCTTTTTTGCTGTCTTTCATATGCACAGACGAATGGGTTCAGCATTTTTACGTGAGCGTACAATATTGTATGACATCATACAATCATACTTGCAAAGCAAAGAAAACACTTTCTTTTCAAAGGGAGGTTAGCAAAGCAATGGGGAAGAGACTTGGACAGGAGATCAGTGGAATTATTCCTCCGATTGTCACACCGTTTGATGAAAACGGCGAGATCAATTACGAACTGCTGGAAGCAGAGATGGATTTATGCCTTCAGGCCGGCGTAGACGGAATCAGCGTCAGCGGCAGCACCGGTGAAGGCCCGACCATCCGGGACGAAGAGCTGGAAAAAATGGTGACGATCGCGAGAGCGCATTGCGGCAGTGAGAAATCGGTTGTGTGCGGAGTGATGCGTACCTGCACCAGAGATGCCGTGAGAGCGGGACTGGTTGCCAAAAACGCAGGAGCAGATGCCATCATGGTAACACCTCCGGCTTACAACGTTCTGGTTCCCAACGCGGAAGGAATGTTTGACTTCTACAGCACGATTTCAAAAGAGGTACAGCTTCCGATCATTATTTACAATGTTATCCCGCAGAACAAGATCCTGCCGGATCTGTTCGAGAGACTGGTCAATGAGACGGAATATGTGCGGGGCATCAAGCAGAGCGTGGACGGGATTCAGGCCTTGTATGCACAGGTTATGAAGGTAGGAAGCAAGGGATCTGTATTTGCAGCAACCGATGATATGATTTTCAGCTGCTTTGAACTGGGGGCAGCCGGGGCGATCTCCGCCATCCTCTCGGTATTCCCGGAGGAATGTGTGAAGATGTGGAAGCTGGCCAAAGAAGGAAAGCATGAGGAAGGCCTGGCGATTCAGAATTCCCTGTATGACAAGTGGCAGTGCCTTGGCGGCAATCAGTTCCCGATCCGTCTGAAATATGCACTGGAGTGCAGAGGACGTCATGTTGGACTTTGCAGAAGCCCGATTACTTATCTTCCGGAAGAGGATAAGGAGAAAATCCGCAAGGCATTTGCAGAGTAATACATCAAAGAGATACGGACTGCGGAGTTGGGTACTCCGCAGAACAGTATAAAAAACAAACACAATGTATGGAGGGTTACAGTTATGAACAAATTCGTTGAAAAGTATGGACAGATTCTTCTTCCTCTGATTACTCCTTATAATGAGGACGAGAGCATCAATTATGAGAATTATGCAAAGCTGATTGATTATGTCATCGAGAACGACCTTTGCGATTCCCTGATCGTAACCGGAACGACCGGTGAGGCAAGCCTCTGCACCTTCGAGGAGAGATTAAAACTGTTCCAGACCGCAGTAAAGGCGGCAGCAGGACGCAAGCCTGTAATTGCAGGAACCGGCTGTGCTTCCACACAGGAGACCATCGCACTGACCAACGAGGCAGTTAAGGCGGGAATTGAGACTGTACTGGTGGTTTGCCCCTTCTATAATAAGCCGACACAGGAAGGCATCTACCTGCACTATAAGAAACTGGCAGAGAATACCACCGCCAAGATCGTCCTGTATAACATTCCGATCTTTGTCGGAGTCAATATGGAAGCGGAGACCGTTGGCCGTCTGGCAGCATTCCCGAACATCGTTGGTGTAAAGGACGAGGCAGGCATCAATCCGACTCAGGTCACCGATTTCTTCCTTGCAACCAAGGATGTGGATCCTGATTTTGCAATCTATAATGGCGATGACATCATGCTTCTTCCCACTATCGTTCAGGGCGCAATGGGACTGGTTTCCGGCGGTGCACACATCTTCGGCCATGAGATCCGTGAGATCTTCAAGGCATTTGCAGAAGGCGATAACGAGAAGGCGAAGGAACTGTTTGTACCGATCTACCGCTTCTGCAAGACGACCGGACAGAACGGAAGAATTCTCCCGAACTCGATCATGAGACCTGCCATCGAAGAAGTATCCGGAATCAAGCTCGGACCGGCAAGACTTCCTCTGGCACCGGCTACGGAAGAGGAAATGGCAGTTACCAATGCTGTTCTGAAGGAAATCGGAAAGCTCTGATTTTCAAATAAGGCAAAAGAATAAAAGATTCCCAATACATCAAACACGACAAAAACCCATATCATTCTCCTAAGCAAAGGCGGCTGCTTCCACGGAAGCAGTCGTTTTTGCTTGCAGTCTTGTGGCAGAAGTAATTCTTTATAGAGAAAAGTTATGTAGCGGTGCGAGCTCTGGCGTAAGCCACGCGAGTGCCGCACATAACTTTTCTCGCGGGATGATTGTTGCCGCGTGCTGATGGCGGGTAGCTGTCGTCATCCGATGCGCTAAGAAACAGCCAGAAACCGTTCCTTCCCCTCACTTTGTTGTCCTGGCAACAGATTACCGTACTGATTCGCACTACGATGAGAACAGATACGAGAGAAGCCATGGCATAGAGAGCATAAACAACAGGAGGAACGAATATGACAGCACAAAGAGAAGAAACCAACCGGACGGATAACCGCAAGATTGCCATCATCGGCTGCGGCTTTGTGGGCTCGGCCTCTGCCTTTGCCCTGATGCAGAGCGGATTGTTTTCTGAGATTGCCCTTCTGGATGCTGATAAGAATCGGGCGGAGGGCGAGGCACTGGATATTTCTCACGGAGTTCCCTTTGCCGGAAATGTCCGCGTCTATGCGGCAGATTATGACGACATTATAGATGCGGGCATCATCGTGGTGACGGCGGGAGCGGCGCAGAAGCCGGGAGAAACGAGACTTGATCTGGTGCATAAGAACGTTTCGATTTTCCAGAGCATCATTCCGGAGCTGAAAAAAAGGAACTATCCGGGAATCCTTTTGATTGTGTCGAATCCGGTGGACATTCTGACGCTGGCGGCTCTTCGCCTATCCGGCTTTGCGGAAAACCGGGTATTCGGTTCCGGAACTGTGCTGGACACAGCCCGGCTGAAAACGGAATTGGGGAGACATCTGTCGGTGGACAGCCGGAGCGTGCACAGCTTCATCATCGGAGAGCACGGCGACAGCGAAATTGTGGCGTGGAGCAGTGCAAATGTATCCGGAGTCCCTCTCTCCAATTTCTGCGAGATGCGGGGACACCATCAGCACGAAGAGGCCATGCGGCAGATTGCGGAGAATGTGAAGAACAGCGCTTATGAGATCATTGAAAAGAAGCATGCAACCTATTACGGCATTGCGATGTCGGTTGTCCGGATCTGCCGAGCGGTGGTGATGAATGAGCGCTCGATTCTTCCGGTTTCCTCGATGATGCACGGGGAGTACGGCGTGGAAGGACTGGCTCTAAGCATGCCGGCGATTGTGGGAGCAGAGGGGGTGGAAACCCACGTGCCGATTGTTTTGAGTGAGGGAGAACAGGAATCCCTTCGCCGCTCGGCAGAAGCGCTCTCCAGAGTCGTCCGGGAGAGTGGTTTATAAGGATGTAAAAGTATTTTTCGAATGGAGCACCCGCATCCGGTCTGCGGGTGCGGAGAAGGTGGATGGAAACCAGAGCAAAAAAGCAATGGGAGAAGTTCACAAAGTGAAGAAGGAAAGTCTGGCACTTTTTTGAAGCCATGAAGGGCACAGGATGAGGTATAATTTCCCATCGAAGGCACATAGATGTTGTGTTTTGTCAAAAGAGAACTTGCATACAGGGGGAGATCATTATGGAGTCCATCGCACAGCTGCACAAGAATGAGTATCGTTGGGAGAAGGACTACTATTTTGATGTGGTGCACGACTTTTCTGCCCATTGCTTTGACTGCTGGCTCCACTGCAAGACGGACAACCGCTGTGTGTACCTGACGACAGTGAGAGATTCCATGAGCTCGGGAAGAATTCTGGAGCTTTTGAAAAAGAAGGCCCCGGAGACCATGGAGATGTTGAAGGAAAAGGTTTCAGCCTGACGAGAAGAATATCAGAGGATGATACGAATAGAGGCATGGATGCTGGCTCTGCAGATTCTGGCAGAGCCTTTTTCTGTTGCGGCAGAAAATTCAGGAACCTCTGTGCAGAATGGAGCAGGCAGGTACATCTGGCCGTGACACCAAAGGAGTTAAAGGTTCTTCTTGCCAAACAGACATAGGAGTGGTAAAAAGAGAAACGACGATTGTATACAATAATTCAAAGTGTTGCGGTTAGGCTACACGCGGAAAGGCTGGGAATCGATGAAAACATACGCGGAGATGTCGAAGGAAGAGCTCCTGAAGGAAAAGGAGTCTCTGGAGCAGCAGTTCAAAGAGGTGGAGGCCAAGGGGCTGAACCTTAACATGGCGAGAGGAAAGCCGTCTGAGGCACAGCTGAATTTGTCCAATGGGCTGATGGATGTGCTCAATTCCGACAGCTATTTCAATGATGAGACCGGCACGGATTGCAGAAACTACGGAATCGGAGAAGGAATCCCGGAGGCGAAGCGCCTGATGGGAGCAATGTCCGAGGTGGATCCGGATGACATGATCATTTTCGGCAACTCTTCGCTGAATATCATGTTTGATACCGTGGCGCGTTCCTACTCACATGGTGTATGCGGAAATACTCCGTGGTGCAAGCTGGACAACTGGAAATTCCTGTGTCCGGTTCCCGGATATGACCGTCATTTCCGGATTACCGAATTCTTTGGTGCGGAGATGATCAATATTCCGATGACGCCGGACGGACCGGACATGGATCTTGTAGAGAAGTATGTCAACAACGATCCTTCCGTGAAGGGCATCTGGTGCGTTCCGAAGTATTCCAATCCGCAGGGCTACAGCTATTCGGATGAGACGGTGCGCCGTTTTGCAGCACTGACTCCTGCAGCTCCGGATTTCCGTATCTATTGGGACAATGCATATTCCATTCATCATCTGTATGATGATGCCGCGCATCAGGATGTGATTCTGGAAATCCTGGATGAATGCCGCGCGGCAGGGCATCCGGACATTGTTTACAAGTTTATTTCTACTTCGAAGGTGACCTTCCCGGGCTCCGGACTTGCGGCTCTGGCATCTTCGAAGACGAATCTGGACGACATCCGGAAGTATATGTCCGTTCAGACCATCGGTCATGACAAGCTGAATCAGCTGCGCCATGTCCGCTTCTTCGGCAACATGGCCAACATGCAGGCACATATGTCCAGACACGCGGCGATTCTTCGTCCGAAGTTTGAAGCCGTGGAGGAGATCTTCGAGAAGGAGCTCGGCGGCCTTGGAATCGGAAGCTGGACAAAGCCGAACGGAGGCTATTTTATCTCCTTCGATTCTCTGGATGGATGCGCAAAGGCAATTGTTGCGAAGTGCTCGGATGCCGGTGTCAAGCTGACTCCTGCGGGAGCAACCTTCCCTTACGGAAAGGATCCGCACGATTCCAACATCCGGATTGCACCGTCCTTCCCTCCGCTGGAGGAGCTGAAGGTGGCAGCAGATGTCTTCACGCTGGCAGTCAAACTGGTCAGCATCGACAAGTTTCTGGAGACCAGGTGATACGGTTCCGGAGAGCAGATCATACCGCTTCGGCGAACAGATGATACAGAATAACAGAAAAGAAGCAGTACAGATTTCCGCGTAACAGGAAACTGTGCTGCTTCTTTTTTTACGGGTGCATCTGGCGGCGCACATTTTTTATTTTAACAAGTCCATGCCGACATCATAGGAATTCCCATTCACGGCATCGATAAGCCAGGAGGCCATTGTGGCGCCGTTTTTCCAGGGAACGTAGAAATACGGCTGGCGGACTGCGGTATGAATGGTGCCCACCTGGGCCTTGGTAAACAGCGGATTTACCCAGCCGTTGATGAAAAACGAGAAGGAAGGGTCAAGATCGCGAAGCCAGCGGACCATGTTCTTCAGCTGGCGGTAATACGCTCCGCGCACGCCGGCATTGGTTTTGTAGATCCTGTTGGTCATGTCGTTGTAGAACGTGGACAGAAGATAGTCATGGGTGGAGCTTGCGTAGAGCAGACGGAAACGTCCGGGGAAGGCCGCAAGAAGAGCCCGGTACCAGTCATAGGTGATGTTGGGCGTCTCCAGTGGCTCCCAGACGGAAGGCTCTGCACCCCAGAAGTTGCGCGCGATGGACCTCCAGTCCCGGCAGAGAAGCTGAGCGCTGTCGGAGAAGAGGGTAACATCGGAAACCTCCGGGTACCAGCGGCTTACAATTTTCCCGGAGACGGCAGGGACGGCAAAGGCTCCGGCGGAATCTCCGGCAATCAGAAGCTTGTCTGGATTCGGGAAGAAATCCTTACATACGGCAAGCGCTGCGTCCACGTTGGCGGCCCCGTGACAGTGGAGAATCTGCGGCTTGCCTTCCTCATCGGTATAAGGAACCTCACGGTTTCCGACGTGAAAATCACCGGTTGTATAAGGGATGACAAGGAAATTCCAGTCACGAAAGGGATTGCGCGTGGAATCCGTGTCCGTGATTCCGATGTTGATGTTCATGATCTGCGTAAAGGGACGCAGATTGTTCCAGTAGAAATTCGGTTCCCCTGCAGCGACGCGCGCACCGGTTACCGGCCTTGCGGCTGTGAAATCATTCCATGCAACGCCTCCTCCGGAGAGGAAAATAACAAGGTGTGCCGTGCTGCCCTTTCTCAGGTAGCAGTGGAATTCTGAGCCGTCGCCCGAAACAGCAGAAGACAACGGAACCTGATACCAGGTCCCGGACTCGGCCCGGTCAGTGAGGATCGGTGCCTCCTGCCGGTGCTCGATGAAGGAACCGATGGAATTCTCGACAAAGCTTCCTGCGTTGGAGGCAAGCTTCTCCGCGACCTCCCGGTTCCGTTCACGCAGCCGTTCAGCGGTTTGCTTTCCCCGTTCGCGGCGCTGAAGCGCCGCATCCCTGCTGCGCTCGTGAAGCTTTTCGATGGAGTCGGTGTGATTTCTGGATTCTTCGGACATCGCGGGCCTCCTTACGGGTTACAGACTGAACCATTTTCCGGCGGCATTCTTCAGGGCGCGGAAACGGAAAACAACAACGGCGGCGCCCAGAACCAGCAGGAGAAATGTACTTACAACGGCGGGAGCCGGGAACGGATTTCTGCCCAGACGCATCGCAATGAGCTGCAGGAAGGAGAACACAACATTCCAGAACAGGTACATCACGTAGGTTTCCAGAGGGAGACGCTTGTTTTTCCCGATGATGACCGTCGCAATTGCGATGGACAGGAAAAGGGAAGGAATCACCCAGGCAACCGACCAGCCGTGCATTCCGGTGTTCCAGTCAAAGAACAAGGTGATCAGCATCAGAAGATAGAGCTGCACGACAATCATTTTCATGATGTTATTGCGAAAATACGAGGCAATCCACAGATCAGCCCAGGCGATGACGGCGGACAGTCCAAGGAGTGTGCTCCAGGCCTGCGGACCTGCAAAATACCGGACCAGCAGAAGTGACAATTCCAGAAGAATCAGAATAAATGTGCAGATCCGGAAGAAGGTAAGATTGCTGACCTTGGGTTTTGCAAGAACCGGAAATGGATTTTTCTCCGGTTCGCCCTGAAGCTGGCCCTGACATAACGGGCAGCAGGTCTTGTGACCGCGGATATTGATTTTACATTTCGGGCAATACTGCATGGTTTATCTTCCTTTATCCGATGGCGTGCGGCTTACGGCCGCTGCATCGTAATCGTTGGTGGTCAGCTCTACCGAAAGTCCCATGCCGGTAAGCCGGCGGTAGAAGCGGAGCATGATGTCGTGATTGACGAAGCTCGTAACCGATCCGATACACAGCTTGTCTCCGTAGGTTGCAACGGTCACCTGCATGGAAGGAGCCGTCATGAAGGCGGCAAAATGATCGATGTACTCTTCGATTTCCGGGGCCATGCGGATCCGCTCCAGGTTGGAGAGCGTCGCGGTGACGCCGCTGTGAGCCCGGGAGAGATAGTAGGTCAGAACCGGCTCCTTGAGAAACAGCGGAACAACCTTGACGGCGTAGTTGCCGACGAGCTTCGTGTAGGAATTCATCGTGGCAGCGACCTTTTCCGGAGTCAGCTGATCGCCGAAGGATTTCCGGACAGCAGGGATGATACTGTCCAGAGAACCGTCATAATCCTTGGCACTGTAAGGAATGTTGATCACGCCGAAGAAGTTCCTTGCGGTTTCAGACGGGAAAAACTGCCGAAGATTTACCGGAACACTGATGACCACAGGACGCTTCCGCTCCTGCACGGTCATGCCGTCCACAACGGAGGCGATGTACACCGAGGTCAGAAAAACGCCGACGGTGGTGTGGTGCTGATGGGCGAGCTCCACCACGGCTTTGGCGGAGACAATTCCCTCCAGCAGGTGATTGTGCTGATTTTCATCCTTCTCGCCCTTCAGCTGATAGGCTTTCACAGAGGTCATCTGCTTCAGCTGCGAGCTCTTCATCTTCTGGTAATAATGCGCAAATGCATCTGTGGTTTTCTCGGATGAGGAGGAGATGTCGGAGGCTGCGTCGGTAATCTCCACGTGATGTACGAGGGAGAGGTAGCGCGTAATCATCTTCCGGAAGAAGACAAAAGCACCGGTGCCGTCTGCAAGGACATGAAACATCTCCAGATTGATGCGGTTTTCGTAGTAAGTGACCCGGTAGAGCAGATTCTGAAGTCCCGGAAAATAAAGCGGCGAAAGAGGCGGCTCGTGGTCCTCGGTCACGGAGGCAGTTTCATTCAGGCCATCCAGGTAATACCAGAAAAGACCCTTGCGGAGTGCACTGTTAAAGTGCGGAAATTCCACAACGGTATCCTCCAGCGCGTGCTGGAGAACATTCGGAACAACCGGCTCCTTCAGCTCACAGACGATGCGAAAGACACGGGTGTCAAAGCCGTGGGCGGAGCAGGGGACGATGATGGCTGCATTATCAAGTTTGTACCATTTCCCGGTACGGGGAGTAGATGTTGTTTTCATTCTTCCATGATAACACAGCAGGGAAGCGTGCGCGAATCGAAGGGTCAGATCTCCTGACCGGTCTGAAGCTTGCGAAATTCGGACGGAGTAGAGCCCTTTGCCTGACGGAACGCCTTGGAAAAGGCGGCGCTTGTCGAAAAACCTGAGCGAAGCGCAATTTCCGTGATCGGCATGCGGGGGTCGGTCAGAAGCTTTTCGGAAAGAGAGATGCGCTGGACAATCAGATACTGATGGAAGGACATATCCGTGTAGTCACGGAACAGGCGCTCAAAATAGTACTTTGAAAAACCGGCAAGAGCAGCGGCATCATCCAGAGAGATATTCTCAGCGCAATGTGCTGCCAGGTAATCACAGATTTGCTGCATGGACTCATTGTGGCGCAGAATCCGGCTGCCGGAGGTATCATCCGGCTCCGGGAGAGACTTCCGGCTTCGTGAAATCAGCGTGATCATCTCCATGGCACGTGCGTAGATAGAGGCCTCTGTCAGAAGCGGACTCTGGAGATAGAGATCCCGGATCTCCAGCATAACACGGTGTACGTCACGATGAATGTCCGGAAAATTCTCCGGCGTGATCAGACAGCAGGGGGACAGTCGGGAGAGCGCGGTTTCCAGACCGTTGATTTCACGAAGCGGGGTCCAGTTGATCTGGAAAATAAGACGGACGCCCTGTGGTTCTGCGGGAAGATCATGGGTGGTTCTTGCTCCGATGATCAGAAGATCACCGGGACGAAGCACATAGGTGCCGTTCGGACAGGTTGCGGTATAAGAACCTGAGAGAGGGCACAGAATTTCCATATCGTTGTGCCAGTGCGGCGGGTAGTGCTCGCATTCATCATTGACATAAAGGCGGACATGGGTGTCGGTTTTGTGGTGAACGGTTTCCCGGGTGCCAACCAAAGTTTCAATCATAAGGTTACTCCTGCCATTAAAAGCGTTGGATGATAGCAATAAAAGAATATCGAATCTTGCTATTTGGTATCATAACGCAAAATGGAGAAAATGACATATGAAATTGAAATACACAGAGAAAAATAGAATAGAACAACGACGAGCAAAGAAAACGAAAATATAAAAATATACATTTTATGCATAAATATACTGGGAACAGTAGCTAAATATAGAATGAATCAATAGATATTAGAACAAGAAATGACAAGTATAGGACAACTTTGACAGCGATTTCGGAACAACAAATTGCCAGGATAATTACATCAAATATTTCATTTGTCAGTTTCACGAATGAAATACAAAACGTAGTCAGACACCATCAAGGAGGGTACCAATGAAAAAACAGTTGGCCGTTTTACTGTCAGCAACGATGCTCACCTCGCTCCTTGCGGGATGTGCGGTTTCCACAGATACCGGAAGCGGATCCGGATCAGGCTCAGCTGCCGCTGCCACGGAGAGCACAGATGCAGCAGCTGCAGATACCACCGCTGCATCCGGAGAGGCAGAAGAGATCACCTGGATGTTCTGGGATGATCTGGAAGCAACCGAGGATCTGATTTCTCTTGGCTATAAGCAGACCATCGAGCGCTTCAATAAGGATTATGAAGGCGTTTACCACGTTACGCCGATTACCACGAATCTGGAAGAGTACTATCCGAAGCTGAACGCACTGGTCGCTTCTGGTGATGCTCCGGATGTCTTTATCGTAAGCCCCGGACCGAACCTGGATGTATATGTAGATCCCGGCGTAGCAGCTCCTCTGGATGATTATCTTGCACAGGATGGCTGGAAGGATTCCTTCTCCAGCGATGCGGTTTTCGCACAGCAGACCTATGACGGAAAGATCTACGCAGTTCCGCTGAACATTGCAGCAGCCTGCGTCTTCTACAACACCGAGATGTTTGAGAAGGCAGGAGCAAAGGTTCCGACAACGTGGGATGAGCTGATCGATGACTGCGAGAAGCTGAAGGCAGCCGGCTATACACCGGTAACCATTTCCGCAGGAACTGCATGGTGCCTGTCCATGCTGGCGGGTTACCTCTGTGATCGTGAAGGCGTTGATCTTGAAAAGGTAGAATCCGGTGCGGAGAGTTGGAAGAATGATAAGACCGTAGCAGCGGGCGAGAAGCTTCTGCAGTTGGCACAATACTTCCAGCCCACGGCAGCAGGCGATACCAACGATGTGGCAACCGCTGCATTCTACAACGAGGAAGCTGCAATCCTGATTCAGGGCTCCTGGGCAATTGCACAGATGAACGGCTCCAATCCTGACATCGAGAGCAAGTGCGGCGTATTCCAGTTCCCCGGAATTGAGGGCGGAAACGATGCAGGACGTATTATTGCAAAATCGGACTCTCTTGCCATGAACTCCTCTACCAAGCATCCGGAAGCCTGCGTCGCCCTGATGAAGTATTTTACGGATGAGACGTCTCAGAAGTATACCGCAGAAGTCGGCGGAAAGATTCCGGTCACAGACGTAGAATATGATGCAGACAAGGCTCCGAAGCAGCTGGCTTATGTAATGGATGTATTCTCCAGCGCATCCGCAACCTTCGGATTCTACAACGAATCTCTGGCAACCACAGAGGCGGGTTCCCAGTTCGATGACACCATGGTTTCCATGTACCTTGGCGACTACACGCCGGAGGAAGCCTTCCAGAGCCTGGAAGACTGGTACAGCGACACCAACCCGGGCGGCGTCCGCAATTAATCTCTGCGATTTGCCTGAAAAAGTATTCTGACAAACCCTGAAAAAGACAAGTAAGGACAACAGCGGGGGCGCCTGATGGGACGGCGGTCCCGCTGCTCGTTCTGAAAACTGTTCTGCAATTTGTTCTGAGAAAGAAAAGGAGCGTCTATGGATAAGCTCTTACGAAATAAAAAAGCAATTGCTCTGTTTGTGGGCCCGGGACTGATTCTGTTCACGGTGGTCCTGTTCATACCGATTTGTCAGTCCGTTTATTACTCCTTCTGTGATTACAATGCACTGACTCCGCCGAAATGGATCGGACTTCAGAATTATAAGCAGCTTCTGAAGGATTCCACCATGAAGATTGCTCTGAAGAATTCGCTGTTCTTTCTGATTTTCTCCTGTGTTTCGCAGCTTCTGATGGGACTGATTCTGGCGGGACTTCTGACGAATATCCCGAAGGGGAAGAACTTCTTCAAGAACGTGATCTATCTTCCCTGCGTTCTCTCCTCTGCAGCACTTGGTCTTCTGTGGATGTTCATTTTCAGCCCGAAGCTTGGAATTAACCAGCTTCTTCAGAAGATGGGGCTGGAGGGGCCGCTCTGGCTGATGGATACGAAGGGCTTTATCATTCTGCCGATGTGGGTGATTGCATTCGTGGCGCTCTGGCAGTACGTCGGTCAGTCCATGATGCTGTATATGGCTCAGATTTCCGGAATTGACAAATCCCTGTATGAGGCATCCTACATTGACGGCTGTACGAAAATACAGACCTTCCGGCATATCACGCTTCCGCTGATCAAGCCAATGGTCGGAACGGCGATGAGCCTGAATGCAATCGGCTCGCTGAAATTCTTCGATCTGATTTTCAACATGACCGAGGGCGGCCCGAACCACAGAACGGAGGTTCTGGCGACGCACCTGTATACACAGGGCTTTAAGTATTTCAAATACGGATATGCCAGTGCGATTGGTGTGGTTCTGCTGGTGCTGTGTCTGTTGATGACCTTTATCATCAACAAGGTATTCAAGGATGACAATACATAAAAGGAGGGAGACGGATATGAGAAAAACAGCTGCATTACAGGCCGGCTCCGCCGGAGAAAAGAAAATAAAGAAGCAGAAGGAGAAAATCCGCTGGACACCGGCACTGGTCCTGATTTATCTCTTCCTGATTCTGATGCTGGTGCTTTATCTGGCACCGCTTCTTTGGACCTTTATGGTGTCCTTTAAATCAAATGCCGAAATATTTACGGCACCGTTTGCACTTCCGCAGGTCATTCAGCTTGGCAATTATATCGTGGCCTGGACAGCGGGGCATCTGGGAACGGCGACGATGAATTCATTCATCGTCTGCATCATCACGTTGATCCTGTCCATGGTTTTGGGAGCCATGATCTCCTTTGCCATCGGCGTGATGCGCTGGAAGGCAGCAGGCGCGGTGCTGACCTACTTTATGACCGGCATGATGATCCCGGTTCACTGCGTACTGATTCCTCTGTTCACGAGATTTGCAAAAATCGGCTTATCCAACAGCCTGACAGGACTGGTCCTGCCGTATCTGACCTTCTCGCTGCCGATTACGATTTTCATCATGACCGGATTCTTCCGGAGTATGCCGCACGAGCTGATTGAATCCGCCTGCATCGACGGTGCGAATATCTACGAGATCTTCATTGAGGTCGCTCTTCCGCTGGCAAGGACGGGATTCTTCGTAACCGGTCTTATGACCTTTGTCGGCAACTGGAATGAGCTGCTCCTTGCGATGGTCTTTATCTCAGACGATGCGAAGAAGACGCTTCCGGTGTCTCTGTCGAAATTCGTAGGTCCCTATAACACGAATTATTCCCAGATGTTTGCTGCAATTATTCTGGCGATCATCCCGACCATTGTCGTGTATTGCTGCTTCAGCAACCAGATTGTTGACGGTCTGACGGCAGGAGCGGTAAAGGGTTAAAAAGTGAAGGCTTCGGGAGCACGAAACGAGTAGTGAAGCAGCGGTTTCGATGTTAGAATATAACAACAGAAACCGCTTTTTTGATGCGGCAAAACAGCCTATCAGGAGGAAACCAATGAAAATTTATCAGGTAACAGATCCCGAATTTGCAGAATATGGAAAGGTAGTCACCGGCTATGATGTTCAGCCGATTGTGGACGCTCTGAAGGAGCACACACCGCTTCCGGAGGGAACCGATTATGTGGCAGAGGAGCCTGCCCTTCAGAATCTTGAGGCCAGCAAGGCGATCGCTCCGTCTCTGTTCGGCGGACTTCCGGCTCAGTTCGGCTGGTGCAACGGACACAACACCAAACTCAACTGTGTGGAGTATCACCGCAGCAGCGAGTTCAACCTCGGCACAGAGGATTTCATTCTCCTTCTCGGCAGAGAGTGCGATATCACAAAGGACTGGAAGCTTGACACCGACACCATCAAGGCGTTCAAGGTCCCGGCAGGTGTTCTGGTTGAGGTCTATGCTACCTCTCTTCATTATGCTCCCTGCCATGCAGATGCATCCAAGGGCTTCAAGGTACTGGTTGCTCTTCCGCAGGGAACCAACGTCGGAACCTGTGAGACAGAAGGAAAGAGCGGAGAGGATAAGCTCCTTCGCATGACCAACAAGTGGCTGCTTGCACATCCGGAAGCTCCGGAGGCAAAGGACGGTGCATGGGTTGGCCTTGAGGGCGTCAACATCGACATCGCGGACAGCATCTGATGGACCGGGAGTACGTCTGAGGGACAGGTGAACTCAAATGGAAAAAGAAATGAATTACACTCCTTGGATCGAGCAGCGGGCGGATCCGTATGTAACCTGCGAGCATGGCGGAAAGTACTACTTCACGGCGTCGGTTCCTTCCTATGACCGGATTATTTTGCGCTGCGCAGATCGTCTGGAGGATCTGGCAGACGCGGAAGAGAAGACGGTGTGGACGAAGCATGAGTCCGGAGATATGAGCTTCAACATCTGGGCACCGGAGATCCACTACCTGTTCGGCGGCTGGTACATTTACTTCGCGGGCAGCGACAAGGACGACATCTGGAAGCTTCGGCCCTATGTGCTGAAATGTGAGGGCGAGGATCCGATGAAAGACCCTTGGGTGGAGCTTGGCAAGATGAAGCGGTCGGAGGATGATCCATTTTCATTTGAGGCGTTCTCCCTGGATGCCACGGTATTTGAGGATGCCGGTCAGTGGTACTATGTCTGGGCGGAAAAGGTCGGCGTCGGCAGGCAGATCTCCAATCTGTACATCGCACGGATGAAGAGTGCGAATGAGCTGGCAACGGCGCAGGTTCTTCTGACCACGCCGGACTATGACTGGGAGCGGCACGGCTTCTGGGTCAATGAAGGACCGGGAGTTCTGAAGCACGGCGGAAAGCTGTTCATGACCTTCAGTGCAAGCGATACGAGTCCGGCTTATTGCGTGGGACTTCTGATTGCAAAGGAAGGGGCAGATCTTCTGGATCCGAGATCCTGGGAGAAGCTTCGCTATCCGGTCATGAAGAGTGATAAAGAACACGGTCTATACGGACCCGGACACAACTCCTTTACGAAGGATGAAGAAGGAAGAGACATCATCGTTTATCATGCGCGGACCACGGACAAGCTGATCTGTGAGGATCCGCTGTACGACCCCAACCGGCACACAATGAAGCGCGTGGTGGAGTGGGATGAGAATGGAATGCCGGTCTTCCAGTAAGAAAATTGTGTATGCAACAGCGGCGGAACCTTTCGAAAGAGAAGGGTTCCGCTTTTGCTGTGTAAGAGTGAATGACCGACGTTTTCTCTGTCTGATTGCAAAGCCACCTGACGGTCGATATAATAAAGTGTTATCAGTCACACATATTAATAGAGAAGAAACGGTGTAAGAGAAGGGCTGCAGAAGGACTGCGGCACAGAAATGTGGGATTATGTCTGGCAAAAAGAATCGTAAAAAGATAAACAAGCAGAAGAGAAGACAGATCGCAGCGGCAGTGATCGCAATCATTCTGGCACTTGCCATGGTGGTGCCGCTCCTTGTCGTGACGGTGTCGGCGGCGGAGAGCGGAACGATTGCCGGTGCGGTACAGACGGCGAGAGACGTTGTTCAGGATGGGATCACGCTGGAAGGCGTAGATTTGTCAGGAAAGACGAGGGAGGACGTTCAGGCGGTTGCGGATTCCGTTCTGGAGAGCAGGAAGAATGCGACCATCACGCTGCATGGGAATACCGATGATGAGAAGGTGACCGTCAGTGCGGGAAACCTTGGGATGATCTGGGGAAATGCAGAGGTCGTGGATCAGATCATTGGCTATGGACATGCGGCCAATATCATTGCCCGCTACAAGCAGGAAAAGGACCTGGAGAAGAACGGGGCCAATTTCACCGTGGATGTGGATTTCAATCAGGATCAGATCCGTACCTTCCTTGAAAATAACTGCACGGTCTGGAATGTGGCAGCGAAGAATGCGTCGATGACGCGGGCAAACGGCGGCTTCCAGTATACAGAAGGACAGGCTGGTGTCAGTGTGGATCTGGACAGCTCGACGCAGAAGATTTATCAGTACCTGACGTCAGAATGGGATGGAAAGGATGCGACGATCGATCTGGATATGGACGTCACAGAGCCTTCTACGACCGTAGAAGAGCTTCAGAAGCTGACATCGGTTCTCGGAACGTTTACCACCTATTATTCCACCTCCAATGCGGCGCGCTCGAAGAACATCAGCAATGCCTGCGGGATGATCAACGGGATGTCCCTTGCACCCGGAGAGACGTTCTCCATGCTGCAGACCATCACTCCGTTTACGGAGGAAAACGGCTATCAGCTGGCGGGATCCTATGTGGGCGATGAGGTGGTGGAGAGCTTCGGCGGCGGAATCTGTCAGGTTTCCACAACGCTTTACAATGCGGTGATCCGGGCAGAGCTGAAGGTCAATGAGAGATACAATCACTCCATGATCGTAAGCTATGTGGATCCGTCTGCGGACGCAGCCATCGCAGAGTCGTCCGGCATGGATTTCCGTTTTACGAACAGCCTGAGTGATCCGGTTTATATTGAGGGCTATACCTACAATGGCGCCATCACCTTTACAATTTACGGCGTGGAGACAAGGGTCTCCAACCGGAAGGTTTCCTTTGTCAGTGAGACGCTTTCGGAGACACCGTCGGAGGGAACCAAGATCAAAGAGGATCCCTCGGAGCCCGTTGGAAGCGTTCAGACAACTCCCGGCCACACGGGATATTCCGCAAGGCTCTGGAAGGTGGTAACCGTCGATGGTGTTGAGCAGAGCCGTGATGTGTTCAACAACAGTACGTACAACATGACACCGACCTACGTAAAGGTCGGAACGGCCGGCAATGTGACGCAGGGCCTGAAGGATGCCATTGCTTCGCAGGATGTGGATGCCATCAAAAAGGCCGCTGCAGATGCAGCCAAGGGAATTGATTCTGCGAAGACGGATGAGCTGACGGATCAGGCAAAGGCAGCAGCGGATGCAGCTTATGCAGAGGCACTTGCACAGGGACTGGATACCACGACGGCGATGGAGAAGGCGCAGGAAGCGGCCAATGCGGCAGTGGCAAGCGGCGGAAATACGGGGGCATCGTCATCTGCTTCTTCGTCCCAGAGCACGGAATCGGAGAGCGCAGGGAATACAGACGGCACGACCGCGGACTCGCAGACGCAGCAGTCGGATGGAGCATCGGAAAGTCAGAATGCCGGAGGGGAACCGTGATTCTTCGAAACGGAGCGATCGATGACAATGTATTTGAGCGGTCCGTGGTAAAAAGACTGCAGAATGTCCGGAATCCGGAGGGGCTGCGCCCTTCCCGGGCGGAAGGGCCGGTTTCGTTTTTGGTGAGACATGCCGGCTTTCTGTCCGTGGTTACGGCACTGAATGATCTTGCGGCGGAAGGAATCCGCCCGGAGGATATCAGAACTTCGATCCTCCTTCCGGAGGGAAGCGAGGAAGCGCTTCTTCGCAGCATTGCCGATGAGATTCATGATGCGGCGGCATGGGCAGAGGTTACCGTTTCTGCGTGCTGCGCACAGACGTGCCGTGCAGTGACAAGACCTGTGGTCTGGTCGATGGCCCGGGGGAGCAGAAGATATTTTGCCTCAGGTGACACGGAGCTGTTCGCAGAGGATTGTGCAGAGGTCCTTATGATCGGCAGGGCCGGACTGTCGGGAACCTTTCTTCTTGCAGAAGAGAAGAGAGGGGAGCTGGAGCAGCGGTTCCCGGTTCGAATGCTGGAGTGCGCCGCCTGTATGAAGGAGCTGCTCCTGATGACACCTGCGATGGAAGCACTGGAGAATTGCGGAATTCGACCGGCCTGGCTGGTGAGCGGAGGTGACGGAGGGGTGCTTGCATCTCTCTGGGAGCTTGCGAAGCAGACGGGAGGCGGCCTGGAAGCAGAGCTTCCTGCAATTCCCCTGTTTCAGGAAACCATTGAAATTACGGATTATTATGGAATCAATCCTTATCAGCTGTCCTCGGCCGGCTGCATGCTGGCGGTGGTGGCCGATGCGGAATCTTCCTCGGAGCTTCTTGCGGAGAAGGGCATCTATTCGAAGAAGATCGGGGAGCTCACAAAGGGCCGGGATAAGATTCTGATTAATGGAGAAGAGAGGCAGAATCTGAATCGTCCGGAGGCAGATTCGCTGCTGACGATACTGGCATAGACTTGTAAGGAGGAAGGGCAAAGGATGAACACACTGAAGGAGAGAATTCTTACGATCATCGAGAAGAACAGCCGGATCAATCTGAAGGAGCTGGCGATCATGCTGGGAACCGAGGAGATTGAGGTTGCAAATGCGCTGCAGGAGATGGAAACAGACGGCATCATCTGCGGATATCACACGATGATCAACTGGGACAAGACCGGAATCGAGAAGGTGACGGCACTGATCGAGGTCCGTGTAACCCCGCAGAGAGGCCAGGGCTTTGAAGACATCGCAGAGAGAATCTACAAGTATCCGGAGGTTAGCAACGTCTATCTGATGAGCGGCGGTTATGACCTGATGGTCATTCTGGAAGGAAAGACCTTGAAGGAGGTATCCGGCTTCGTAACCAATAAGCTTTCGACACTGGATACGGTTCTTGGAACCACCACGCATTTCATTCTGAAGAAGTATAAGGACCATGGAACCATTATGGATAAGAAGGAAGAGGATATCCGGGAGATTGTGACGCCATGAGAACAGATCTGATTGCAGACAAGGCAGCATCGCTGCAGCCTTCCGGGATCCGGAAGTTTTTCGATATTGTTGCGGAGATGGACGATGTGATCTCGCTCGGAGTGGGCGAACCGGATTTTGACACGCCGTGGCACATTCGCGATGAGGGTATTTATTCTCTGGAAAAGGGGAGAACCTTTTATACCTCCAATTCCGGACTGAAGGAGCTGCGCATGGAGATTGCAGCGTATCTTCAGAGAACGCAGGGACTGGAATACCATTATCTCTCACAGATTTTCGTGACGGTAGGCGGCTCCGAGGCCATTGACCTTGCGATGCGCGCAATGATCAATCCCGGAGATGAGGTTCTGATCCCGCAGCCCTCCTATGTCTCCTACGAGCCGTGCGTGGTCATGGCAGACGGAAAGCCGGTTGTGATTGAGCTGAAGGAAGAAAATCAATTCCGTCTGACACCGGAGGAGCTGGAAGCGGCAATCACGCCGAAGACGAAGATTCTGGTCATGCCGTTCCCGAACAATCCGACGGGAGCGATTATGGAGCGTGAGGATCTGGAGAAGCTAGTTCCGATCATTGAGAAGCATGATCTGTTCGTGGTGTCGGATGAAATTTACGGAGAGCTGACCTATGGCGGGAAGAAGCATGTTTCCATTGCAGCACTCCCTGGCATGCAGGAAAGAACCATTCTGATCAATGGCTTTTCCAAGGCGTATGCCATGACAGGCTGGAGACTCGGATATGCGTGCGGACCGAAGGAAGTCATCAGACAGATGGTCAAGATCCATCAGTACTGCATCATGTGTGCCCCGACAACCTCGCAGTATGCGGCGGTGGAGGCACTGCGGAACGGCGATGAGGATGTCCGCAGAATGCGTGAGTCCTACGATGAGAGACGCCGGTTTGTGCTGTTTACGCTGAAAGAAATGGGATTGCCCTGCTTTGAACCGGAGGGAGCCTTCTACGTGTTCCCTTGCATCCGGGAATTCGGTATGACGAGTGACGAATTTGCGACAAATCTTCTGAAAGAGGAGAAGGTTGCCATTGTTCCGGGCACGGCATTTGGAAACTGCGGAGAAGGATATCTTCGAATTTCCTACGCATACTCCATTGAAAGCCTGAAGAAGGCGCTGAAGCGTCTGGAGAACTATGTCCGGAGGCTTCGCGGAGAGAAGACCTGAGGCAGGGCGTACAGGAGGCCCTCGGGGATGTGCAGATCAGTCATCATCGAGACTGTCATTCAGGTCGGAACGCTTCAGGGTAAAAATAAACTCGGTGCCGACACCCTCGGTGGAGATGACATTGATGTTTTCATTATGAGCGCGAATAATTTCGCGAACGATGGACAGGCCAAGGCCTGTCCCTTTTTTGTCCTTGCCGCGGGAAAGGTCTGTCTTGTAGAAGCGCTCGAAGACAGCATCCTGTTCGCCGCGGGGGATCCCGATTCCGTGATCCTTGACGGAGACGAAGATCTTCCGGTGCTTCTCATAGGTCTCAAGCCGGACGGAGGTGCTGGATCTGCTGAATTTGATGGCATTGTCGATCAGATTGTAGAGAACCTGCTGAATGCGGTCCTTGTCGGCGTTGACATAGAGCACGCTGCCGGTCAGGATCAGCTCCAGCGTAATTTCCTTTTTCAGGCAGGTCTGCTCAAAGGAAGCGGCCACCTGCCGGATGGTCGCATTGATGTCAAAATCTGTCCGGTTCAGAATCATTCCCTTGGTGTTCAGGTTGTTCAGCGTCAGAAGATCATTGGTCAGCTTGGTCAGACGGTCGGTCTCATTCAGAACAATGCCGAGGTATTTCTCATGCATTTCGGGCGGAATGGTTCCATCCAGCATAGCCTGAAGAAAGCCGCGGATCGAGGTGAGGGGCGAGCGGAAGTCGTGGGAGACGTTGGCAATGAATTTTTTCTGGTCATCCTCGGAGCTTGCAACCTTCTGCGCCATGTAGCCGAGAGATGCGGCCAGGTAACCGATTTCATCCTCACTGTCCGCAGTCAGCTCGTAATGCATGTTTCCTGCAGCGTACTGCTCCGTAGCCTTTGTGATCCGGCGAAGGGGAAGATACACGATCTCCGTGAAGAAGATCAGGATGATCAGGGAAAGGAGCAGGAGAATCAGAAGCTCCACGTAGGAAATGTTGAGACAGCGGTCTGCCTCCTTGTGAAGATCGGCAATTTCATAATGGATGGCCACATAGCCGTTGGTTTTGTAGCCTCCGGTAATCGGAGCCAGGACAGAGAGCTTTTCGGAGGAAAAATAGTTCCAGAAATTCCCTTCGATGTAGAGATTTCCACCAAAGGCGGAAGGGTCAAAGCCTTCCACGCGGACCTCGGTTTCCGGATCAATCCGGGTGTTGCTGTCGACTACGATCCGGCCGGACGGGTTCATGACCATGATGTCGGCATTCAGGTAGGAGCCGAGGGCATTCAGCTGCTTGTAGACACTGTCGATGGAGGTCTCGGCATTGTAAAGCTCGGCGGCATAGGAATTGGCAATGGTGGTCGCTTCGCGGTACAGGTTGTCCGCCTTCTGACGGCGGGTCTGATCCAGCGTCATGTTGGAGACAAAGGTTGCCACAACAATAAAGCCGAAGATGGCAAAGAGAATATAAGCAAGAAGAAATTTCAGATACAGCGTTTTTCTCATGTTCTCATCAGCTCCGCAGCCCTACAGCCGTTCCTCCTTTCTGCTACACACTTGCCTCAAATTTATAGCCGATGCCCCAGATGGTTGAAATTTTCCAGGACGCATGGTCATGAATTTTCTCGCGGATTCTCTTGATATGAACATCGACCGTGCGTGTATCGCCGATGTATTCATAGCCCCAGATCTGATCCAGAAGTTGCTCGCGCGTGAAAACACGGTTTGGCTGGGAGGCCAGGAAATACAAAAGCTCCAGCTCCTTGGGCGGCATGTCGAGACTGTGCCCCATATATGTGACGGAATAGTTGGTCAGATTGATGGAAAGATCCGGATAATCGACAATTTTGTCTCCAGAGCCGGCAGACGTAGCAGCGGTCTGCGGCGCCTGATGTGTTCTTCGAAGGACTGCCTTGACGCGGGCCACAAGCTCCTTGGAATCAAAGGGCTTTTCCATGTAATCGTCTGCACCAAGCTCGAGACCAAGAACCTTGTCGAACACCTCACCCTTTGCGCTGAGCATGATGATGGGGGTTTGCGATTTGGTGCGGATTTCGCGGCAGACCTGATATCCGTCGATTCCGGGAAGCATCAGGTCCAGCAGAACCAGGTCCGGGGCATAGGTGGTGAACAATTCCAGAGCCTCTTCGCCGTCTGCGGCAATCTGGGTATCATAGCACTCCTTATTCAGGTACAGACCGATGAGCTCCGCAATGTTCGCATCATCGTCCACGATTAAGATTTTCTGTTTGTTGACAGCCATGGAATCCGAATCCTTTCCGTAAATGCCTTTCTATGTGCACAAAGGCGTATGCCAAAGCCGGAAAAGCCGACACAGGCAGGATGGTTACAGGTTTACAATCGTGACTCCGGCATCGCCTTCGCCGAAGTCGCCGCCCCGATAGGAGCGGACAAAGGACTGCTTGCGGAGATAATTCTGAACGGCATTTCGCAGAGCCCCGGTGCCTTTTCCGTGTACCACGCGGAACGTGTCCAGATGAGACATACGGGCGTCATCGAGGTACTTGTCGAGTGCCATCAGAGCCTCATCGGTGGTCATGCCGAGCAGGTTGATTTCCGGAGAAATGTTCATTGCGCGGGACAGATCGATTCCACTGGTCTCCACGGCATAGGAGCGGCTTTCATAGGCCCTTTTCAGAGCGCTGGAGGCCTTTTTCTTAGCCTGGGAATCAATCGTCATGCCGGTCTCTTCATCGATCAGGGCCAGATCCTTCAACGGAATCTGAGAGTTCATGATACCGCACTGAACACCGACCTTGTTCTGGCGATCCGGGAGCTTCGTGACGGTTCCCTGCATGCCAAGAGAGAGAACCTTCACACGGTCACCGATGTGCAGATCGGAAGGAGAGAGCTGCGAGGTGCGCGGCTTCTTCTCCTCCGGCTTCTGAAGGCGCCGGTTTTTCGCCGAAACCTTCTCGCGAAGGCTCGTTCTTGTCTGCTCCATGGCAGACATGTCGGCGCCCTTGCTGTTTTTCCGGATTGCGGAAATTGCACTGTCTGCCTGATCCTTCGCATCCTGCAGAATGTTGCGGGCCTTTTCATTGGCCTGATCCAGAATCTTTCTCCGGCGTTCCTCCAGAGAATCCTCCTTCTGCTTCAGCTCACGGGAGCGGCGCTCCAGATCTGCCTTCATTTTATCCAGCTGCTCCTGCTGCTTCGCATTCCGGCGCCTGGTATCCTCCAGATCCGTCAGGACATCCTCGAAATTCCGCGTCTCCTGGCTCATCTGTTCCTTCGCGGTCTCAATGATGTAGCCGGGGAGTCCGAGCTTCTGGGAGATGGCAAAGGCGTTGCTCTTCCCGGGAATACCGACAAGAAGGCGGTAGGTAGGCTGCAGTGTTTCCACATCAAACTCACAGCTCGCGTTTACGATTCCTTCTGTTCGCATTGCATAGAGCTTCAGCTCGGCATAATGCGTGGTCGCAAGCGTGGTGATTTTTCTTGTGTGCATGAAATTCAGAATGGAGATGGCAAGTGCCGCTCCTTCTGTGGGATCCGTGCCGCTCCCGAGCTCGTCGAACAGACACAGACAGTTCTTGTCTGCACGCTTCAGGATATCCACAATTGAGGTCATATGAGAGGAGAACGTGGACAGGCTCTGTTCGATGCTCTGCTCGTCACCGATGTCCGCATATACCTCGCGAAACAGGGACAATTCACTGTGCTCTCCGGCAGGAATGTGGAGTCCTGCCATTCCCATCAGCTCAAAGAGACCGACTGTTTTCAGTGTGACCGTTTTGCCGCCGGTGTTCGGGCCGGTGACAATGATCATGTCGTAATCTTCTCCGATGGTCAGATCGATGGGAACAACCTTCTTCGGATCAATGAGGGGATGGCGTCCCTTGTGAATCCGGATGATGTGGTCTTCGTTAAAATCGGGACGGACTGCATTTTCATCCAGAGCCAGACCCGCCTTGGCAAAAATAAAATCGAGCTGCGTCATGTTCGCGCAGTTGTCGCGAAGCGCGGTCAGATGATCGGAAAGAAGAACGGACAGGGAGGCCAGAATCTTCTCCTCCTCCTTGCGCTCCCTGATCTGCAGCTCGCGAATGGCATTTCCCATCTCAACAATGGCAGCAGGCTCGATAAAGAGTGTCGATCCGGTGGAGGACTGATCGTGTACGATGCCACGCACCTGGGATTTGTATTCACTCTTGATCGGCAGGCAGTAGCGGTCATCACGGACCGTAATGACGTTGTCCTGCAGATAGGATGAGTAGGTCTGATTCAGCATTTTTCCAAGCTGGGCGTGGATCCGATCATCGGTCAGTCCGATTTCGCGGCGGATTCTCTTCAGCTCCGGGCTTGCATCATCGGCGATGCGGTCCTCGGCAAGAATACAGCGGCGGATCTCTGAGGATACCGGACTTAAGGGAACCAGACAGTCAAACAGGTCGAAAAGCGGATCGGCTTCATCGCCGGGGCCTGCGCTGCGGACTCTTGCTACGTTCTCAAGGAAGGCGGCAAGCTGCAGAAGCTCCGGGAGAGAAAGCGTGGTTCCGATGTGCAGCGCCTGAAACGCCGCGGAAAAATCGCGGTTGTTTCCAAAGCTGATGGATCCGTTCCGGAAGAGGTATCCGAGGGCGGATTCTGTCTCCTCCTGGGCCTTTATGATGTCGCCAAGATCCTCCAGGGGAGAGAGGGCGCGGCAAAGTGCGCGGCCGGGATCCGAGGTTGCATGCTCTGCAAGAAGAGCGGTTATTTTATTAAATTCGCAGATTCGCATTACTTTTTCATTCATAATAGAAGAAGTATAACACGTTCTGACCCCTGCGTGCTATCAAGGCTATGCTATACTATATCTGCTCGACATATACAGCAGAACCTGACATGGAGCGATAGAAAATGGATGAGAAGAATACGGATTTTATGAAGGAAGAAATCCGGCAGCGGCCTGTAAATAAGAAGCGCCTTCTTCGAAGAACTGCGATTACGGTGTTTCTTGCGGTGCTGTTCGGAGCAGTGGCGTGTACGGTTTTCCTTCTTCTGGAGCCGGTCATCAACAATGCCATCAACCCGTCGGAGGAGCCGGCACCGGTAACCTTTCCGGAGGAAACTGCCGTTGACGAAATGTCTCCGGAGGATATGATTGCGAGTGATGCGCAGATTCAGGAGGCGGAAGCGGAGAAGAAGGCGGCCAGTCTTGTGGATGTGGATGCCATTCGGAAGGAGGTCCTTTCGGAGGTAAGAAAGGATCTGGCAGATCAGAACAAGAAGCAGGAGAAGGAGACGACGGTTTCAGAGTATGAACAGTTTTATGCTTCTCTTGGGGAACTGACACAGCAGATTTCCAGGTCAATTGTGACGGTGACGTCCATCACACCGGATTATGACTGGGCCGGAGATGCATTCAACAGCGCCGGCTCTGCGAGCGGTCTGATTCTTGCGATTCGCGGGAAGAATATTCTGATCCTGTCCGATGACAATGCCTACGCGAAGGCCTCGGAAATCCGGGTTACGTTTCACGACGGGCAGCAGGCAAAGGCTCAGTTTCTGACGCAGGATACGGTAACCGGCCTTACCATTCTGAAGGTAGAGGAGAGCAGTCTTTCCGGGCCGCTTTCCCAAAATGATGAGATCACCGTTGCCGCTCTTGGGAGCAGTGAAAAGGCATCGCTTACCGGAACACCGGTGATTGCGGTCGGAAGCCCTTCCGGAAGCACCGGCTCTGTCAGCTACGGCGTAATTACAAATTCGGGACTTCTGCTCGATGTTGCAGACAGCGCGTATAAGCAAATCACCACCGATATTTACGGAAGTACCCAGGCAAGCGGCGTGCTGACAGATCTGGAGGGAAACGTGATCGGCTGGATTGATATGGATCACAGCAGATCAGATTCACCCAACCTTCTCTGTGCAATCGGAATTACCGGTATGAAATCTCAGATCGAGAAGATGTCCAATGAAATCCGGATGGGATATCTCGGAATTCATGCGACGGATATTCCGGAGAGTGTCCGGACGGAGCAGGGGCTCCCGGAGGGTGCATATATCCAGAGAACAGAAATGGACAGTCCGGCCATGGAGGCAGGAATCCAGAGCGGAGATGTCATCACGGCGGTCGGAGGAAAACGAGTGACGGATTGCAGCAGTCTGATGGATATTCTTCTGGAATCCAGATCGGGGAGACAGCTTTCCGTTACGGTGAGCCGGCAGAAGGGAGACGAATACGGTGAGGTCAATCTTGTTGCGAATCTGACACCGAGACTGACCTTTGGAAGCAATCACTGACAACGGATAACAGGCGGCCAGCAGCAAAAGGAATGACAACAGAAAGAGGAATGGATATGCAGTATATAAAGGATTTAAAAGAAGGCGACAATGTAAGCAGCATTTATCTTTGCAGGAAGAAAAATGAGCTGACGGCGAAGAACGGGCGTGCCTATGACAGCCTGATTCTCCAGGACAAAACAGGAAGCATCGATGCCAAGATCTGGGAGCCCGGCAGTGTCGGGATTGAGGAGTTCTCAGAGATGGATTATGTGGACATTGTCGGAGAGGTCACGGTCTATCAGAAGAAGTACCAGCTGAACATCAAGAGAGCCCGCCGGTGCCGCGAGGGAGAATATGATCCTTCGGAATATGTACCGGTAACCAAGAAAAACCGCAAGGAAATGTGGGATGAAATGATCCGCCTTGCCAATAAGGTCAAGGAGCCGCATCTGCGCCAGCTGATCATCAAGCTGTTTGTGGACGACAAGGAATTCATTCATTCCTTCCAGGTCTCCTCTGCGGCGAAGACGGTTCATCACGGCTTTATGGGTGGTCTTCTGGAGCACACACTCAGTGTGATGCGGCTCTGCGACAATTTTGCAGACAATTACCCGTTCCTGAATCGGGATCTGCTTCTGACGGCAGCGATGTTCCATGACATCGGAAAAACGAGAGAGCTTTCCCGTTTTCCGCAGAATGACTACACGGATGAGGGACAGCTGATCGGGCATATCATCATCGGTGTGGAAATGATTGATGAGAAGATCAAGGAAATTCCGGACTTCCCGCCGGTTCTTTCTGCAGAGCTCCGGCACTGCATCCTTGCACATCACGGCGAGCTGGAGTACGGCTCACCGAAGAAGCCGGCACTGGCGGAGGCGGCCGCCCTGAATTTTGCCGACAATACCGATGCAAAGCTGGAGATTTTCAAGGAAATGCTTGAGAAGGGCACGGAAGAGAACTCCTGGCTTGGCTGGCAGCAGCTTCTGGATTCCAATATCCGCAAGACGGAGCTCTGAGTCATACAGACGGTATCTGCGGTCTGGCTGCAGAATAAGGTACAACGGAGTACAGACGAAGGAAAGTGACAGCAATGGCAATGGACAGACAGAAAAAAACACAGTTTCAGAAGGATGATATTGTGACGGTTACCATTGAGGACATCAGTTCAGACGGCGATGGAATCGGAAAGGCGGACGGCTTTACGCTTTTTATCAAGGATGCTGTGATGGGTGACACCGTGACAGCGAAGATTATGAAGGTGAAAAAGGGCTATGGCTATGCCAGACTTCTGGATATTGTAAAGCCCTCCCCTTTCCGGACTGCGCCCCGGTGCGAGCTTGCAAGAAAGTGCGGCGGATGTCAGATTCAGGAGCTGAAGTATTCGAAGCAGCTGGAATTTAAGGAGAAGAAGGTTCGCGATGTTCTTGTCCGCATCGGCGGCTTCCCGGAGGAAGAGATTCAGAAGGTTCTGCATCCGATTGCAGGAATGGAGGATCCTTACCGCTTCCGCAACAAGCAGCAGCTTCCCGTAGGGGAAAAGGACGGCGTTCCGGTGGCCGGTTTTTACGCAGGCCATACCCACTGCATCGTTCCGGTTTCGGACTGTATGGTCGGAGCAGAGGAGAATCAGAAGATCACTGCAACGGTTCTTGACTGGATGAAGCGGTATCAGGTTCCTGCTTACAGGGAAGAAAGCGGTGAGGGACTTGTCCGGCATATTCTGATCCGAAGCGGTGTTTATTCAAGAGAAATCATGGTCTGCCTGGTTGTGAATGGAACAAAGCTTCCTCATGAAGAGGAGCTGGTGGAGGAGTTGTCGGTTCTTCCGGACATGGCAAGCATTTCGCTCAACACCAACACGGCAAGGACCAATGTCATCATGGGGAAGAAAATCCGCACGCTGTGGGGGAAGGATACCATCAAGGATTCTCTTCATGTTTCAAACGTGGAATACCGCGGCGGAAAGGCCTTCTTCGAGGAAGCACACCGGCAGGTGACGTTTCATATCTCGCCGCTTTCCTTCTATCAGGTCAATCCGAAACAGGCGGAGCGCCTTTACAGCCTCGTCCGATATGATGCAAAGCTTACCGGTAAGGAGATCGTGTGGGACCTTTACTGTGGAGTCGGCACGATCGGCTGCTTCCTGGCGGCGGATGCCAAAGAGGTATACGGCGTCGAGGTGATTCCGGATGCCATTCGCGATGCCAGAAGGAACGCGGAGGAAAATGGCATCCACAACATTACCTTCCACGTCGGAAAGGCGGAGGAAGTGGTCCCGGAGTATGTGGAGAGCCGCGTCAGGGCGGAGAACCGACGCAGTAAAAAAGGACTGGTTGACGTCGTTGTCGTGGATCCCCCGCGGAAGGGCTGCGATGAGAAGTGCCTTCAGACCATTCTGGAGGTGGAGCCGAAGCGCATCGTTTATGTCAGCTGCGACCCCGCCACGATGGCGAGAGACTGCAGAGTCCTGGCAGACGGAGGCTATCAGCTGATGTCCGTGCAGCCGGTGGACCAGTTCTCGCACAGCGTGCACGTTGAGACAGTGGCTCTACTAACGAGAACAAAATAAAAAAGGGCCATAATAGCCCGTGTTTAAGCCATTTCTGCGGCATCTGTCTTTCTGAAGAGAGAGGCGGGTGCCGCGTTTTCTGTCCGAAAAAATGAGAATATTGCTTTGGCGTGACTGTGGAAAGGCTATTTTGATGAATTTTTAACTGGCGAGACTGTGGCTTTGCTATTTTCAGGGGTTGTGACTGTGGAAAGGCTATTTGAACAGGAATAGAAAAAAGGCGATGCAGAATCATCATCTGCATCGCCTCCCATCGCTTTAATCCTCTTTGAAGTACGAGGCTATCAGCAACGAAGTGATGAATCTGCTCGGAGAAAATCCGGCTACTGAATTAGAGGATATCAACCAAGAGATCGCTGACCTGCAGAAGGATATTCTTGCCGGAGTGAAAGCTCATTGGGATGTCACAGAGCTTGCTGAAAGGGTGCAGGAGCTAAGAAGCAGAAAGACAGAGATCGAAGCTGGGCGGACAGCAGAGAAACGGAATAAAGAACGAATCAATAACCTCCGTGAATCCATCGAGAAGTCAAAGGATAAGGTGCTCGCTTATGATGAGCTGCTGGTCCGAAACTTTATCAAGGAGATCAAGATCTTTCCCGATAAGCTTACCATCACGGTGATAAGCGGTGCACATGAAGATATCACAATTAATACGCTGCTTTCAAAATACCTCTTGACTGCTCCCTCAGGGGGCGGCTTATGGTTTAGCTGGAGGTGATGCTTATGTATATCAATGAAGCCGCAAAATTATCTGGAACAACGAAAAAAGCGATTGAATACTATTGTCAGAAAGGATTACTTGATCCTGCAATATCAGAGAATGGGTACAAATTCTTCTCTGCGGAAGATGTTGAAAAACTGAAAAAGATTTCGCTTCTGCGAAGTCTTGGCGTATCTGTTGCCAATATCCCGGAACTGGTTAATAAAGGTGATAGTTTGGCTTTTTGGAAAATCATTGATACTCAGCGGCGTGACCTGCAGAGAAGAAAAGAACAGAACGATCTTCTGAAAGAGCTGGCGTCATCTTTAGACTGGAATGCTGTGAAGCTTAAAGTAGCCGCGGCGGAATGCCGGGAATCTGTAATAGACCGCTTGATGATCGCCTTTCCGGGATTCTGGGGAAATTATTTAGCGCTCCATTTCCGCGAATTTTTAATGAAACCGATCGAAACCGAAGAACAGGAGAATGCCTATCATGAAATCTGTGATTATCTTGATAGCGTACATATGGAAATCCCCGATGAATTGGAAGACTATCTGGATTCTCTGAATACTCTGGACAGTCAGGAAATCTTCTTGAATACAAGGACTGCTCTATCAGATGTCATAGATGATCCAGAAAACTGGCTGGTAAATCATAAAGAAATCATCGAGCGGTATCTTAAGTTTCAGGATACTGAAGAATACCGAAATTCAGATGGAGCTAAGCTTAAGGAAGTGTTAAAGAGGTTCAATCAAGAGCAGGGATATAACAGCGTTTTCATTCCTGCAATGAGAAAACTTAGTCCTGCTTATGATGAATATGTTTTAAAGCTGCAGAAAGCGGATCAGGCCTTTTCACAACGCTATCAGCAATAAACAGGTTTATCATGCCGCATAATGAGGTGGTGAATGGAGATCTTGCAGCAAAGCGTATGTGCACTGTTAATGGCAAATCTTGAGGTGCCAGATGGGCACCTCAAGATGCATGAGGGCACTATGGATAAAGAAATCATCACGGAAGGAAAGCTGGCAATTCAGATTGACACCAGACCGATGTTCTGATCAAAAGGTTGTTGTTATCAAAGAATTTCTATGGTAATTTCGTCTTGAGGTCGCAACCACTTGAGGTCGCAAATTGCGACCTCAAGTTTTAAGAAGGACATGGTAATGAGCGAAATTAAATCCGAGAAAGCTGTTGACTTGGCTGTCATAAAGAGCGAGAGCGAAATCCGACGAATGATTTATATCGTCAGGAATCAGCAGGTAATGCTGGATTCTGATCTTGCTTCCCTTTATCACGTAGAAACGAAAAGACTGAATGAGCGTGTTAAAAGAAATCAGAATAGATTTCCTGATAGCTTTTGTTTCCAGCTCACACGCGATGAGTCTGAGAACTTGAGGTCGCAATTTGCGACCTCAAGTGAATATGGAGGACGCAGGTATCTTCCCTATGTGTTTACAGAAAGTGGTATAGCTATGCTTTCTGCAGTTCTGAATACAGATGTTGCAGTAGAAGTCAGTGTCCGTATTATGAATTCTTTTGTTGAGATGCGCCGCTTTATTGCCAGTAATGCTGCTCTGTTCGAAAGAATCAGTGCTGTTGAGTTAAAACAACTTGAGTATCAGAAACAGACTGATGAGAAGTTCGATAAGGTTTTTGAATATATTGATGATCATGCCGAATCAGAGCAGAAAATATTCTTTGATGGGCAGATTTATGATGCATTTGAGCTTCTGATCTCACTGGTGCAGAAGGCAATTAAGAAAATTGTTCTGATAGATGGATATGTGGATATTGGAACGCTTAATATTCTGGCAAAGAAGAATCCCGGTGTTGATGTGATAATTTATACTTTCAATAATACGCGGCTAAGCAATAGAGACATCAACATGTTTAATTCGCAATATCCAAATCTTACGGTAAAGCACATGACTGCTTTCCATGATCGCTTTCTGATTCTTGATGATACAGTCGGTTACCATGTCGGCGCCTCACTAAAAGATGCTGGGAAAAAGTGTTTCGGAATCTCACAGATTCAGGATGAACAAACAATACAGGACATACTGAACCGGTTGTAAATCGAAAGTTAGAGGATTAGACATGAATCATTGTGGAACCTATACGATAGAAACGAAAAGGCTGTTGTTAAGAGAATTTATTGTCGAAGATGCAGAGGCCATGTTTCAGAATTGGGCATCAGACAAAGAGGTTACAAAGTTTCTGACATGGCCTGCTTATACCAGTTTGGATACCGCAATTCATATATTGAATGAATGGACTGCGTCCTATGAAAAGCCGGACTTTTATCAGTGGGCAATTGTGCCGAAAAATCTCAACGAACCGATTGGTTCAATATCTGTTGTATCAATCAATGAAAAAACGCAGATGGCAGAAATCGGTTACTGCATTGGCAGACCGTGGTGGAACCGTGGAATAACTTCGGAAGCGTTGAGTGCAGTAATTAATTTTATGTTCGATCAGGTCGGTGCGAATCGCGTCCAGGCAAAACACGATGTAAATAATCCTCATTCAGGACTGGTTATGAAAAAATGCGGAATGAAGTATGAAGGTACCCTAAGAAGCGCGGCTGTAAATAATCAGGGCGTCTGCGATGTGAGCATCTATGCATTATTAAAGTCAGATCGATAACTTCAAGTTCAATGTGTTTTGTAATGTTGCTGATATCATTGAAGGTAATGGAGCAACATCATATTTCTGACAAATTCCCGAACAGCATGCATGTCGAGACAGTAGTATTGCTCACTAAGAAATCATAGAAAAGCGGTCAGAAACCGCATAAACACGGTACTTTTGCAACCTTTGCCTTACTGCTTTGAGGAGTAGGTGATCGGTCTCGTTGCACTGATAGCAGTGGCGGCGTCCTGATTCAGGGAGAATAAGGCAATGTATGTAGTTTATGACAGGAATAAAGAGATACGAGAAGCAATCCGAGCGGGGAACGTGCTCTGGATAGCCTGCAAGAAGCGAATCGGCAGCAGAACAGTGCCGGAAACAGGGGACTGGTCGATATCTTTGGCGGCAATACCATTTCCGGTATGATGAAACACATGAAAGTTAAAAACGCCAGTCGCTGCGTGGATGACGCGAGGCGAGACCTGGCAACATTCCGGGATGAGCTTGGTGACATCCGGGATGTAGAGAACCTGAATATAGACATTGATGGTTTCCTTTCTTTTGCAGATTTCTTCTTTGATAGATTTGTGGCGGACATTTTCGTACAGTCAAAGATACGAAAGGGACAGCAGCAGGTGAGGGAAGCGATCCGGAGAGCGGAAGATATATTGAGGCGTTTGAAAGTGGCTTAAGTATTAAAGTGGTGATGAGATGAGTGATTATTATTGTCCGAACTGTGGCGCTGATTTAGAGGAGCAACCTGGTTTTGATCCGAACGGAAGTTACTGGACATGCACAAATTGTGGGACATTACTGACAGATCCATCTGATCCAGACATGGACACGGCTTCGGGAGTAACTTGGTTTTGTGATTGCTGTAGAGCTTGTCTGAATAAGCAAGATGGATTTGATGAAAGTTATAGTTCCTGGACATGTACAGAATGTGGTCACGAGAATAGTTTAAGCGAAGATAATATTTATTCATCTGAAGATGAGTATCAGAATAGCATCACACATTATAATTGTCCAAACTGTGGAGCTGAGCTTAACCGACAGTCATCTTTTTATGAAGAAGAAGAGTATACATGTGAATCGTGCGGAACGGATTTATATAAAAATGGAGATATGTATGAAAAGAGATATACATGTCCTAATTGCGGAGATACGCTAAATTCCCAATGGAGTTTTAATTCATGGAGTGGTTATTGTACCTGCTCATCCTGTGGCAGGCAATTGCACAAATCTTTCGATGAATATGAAAAAATTGAGGAAGATCAGGAAGAAGAGGACGATTCATATGAATCTGATTCAGACGACGAGGAAGAGAATCAGGAATCATATGATGAAAGTACATATGAAAGGACAGATAATAAAGAGCCTGAATCGACATCAAACGAGGACTTTTCACGATATTATCAAGCGACTTTTCATGGTGGAGCAGTTCCTAAAAAGAAATCCTTCGGAAGGCGGCACTGGAAAGGAATTTTATTAACCGTTGTTCTGGCTTTATTCAGTGCTGGCATTGCTTTTGGAGTTTATGAGTATGGAAAATTAATTCCGATTGGCATAGATTCTGTTTCGCTAACAGAGATGCAATGTGAAGATGCAGTCGCTTTACTTCAGAAAGAGGAATTTTCAAATGTAGCGACAAGCGAAATCGAAGATCTTGAATATGAGGATAGAGATGAAGAAGGAACTATAAAAAACATCACCGTGCAAAGCATATTGTTTCTACCATTTTTAGAGGATGGCGGGTTTTCGGCTACGGATAGGTTTCCATATGACTCGATTATAAATATTGAATATCACGGATTGGTGAAGCTTTCTGCACCGATCTCATCTAAAGATGCAAAGAAGCAGAATTATAAAGATATTCAGAAACTTTTTAAGGATTCTGGCTTTGTGAATGTAAAAACTGAAAGACATGAGGATTTGATAACGGGATGGATTAACAAAGATGGTGCGGTAGAAAATATAAGCATACTACATCGAAGCAGGGACTTCCTATTCCAGGCAGTTCCTATCTGGATTACGTAAAGGAAGATGGAAAGTTATCAAATTACCTGATTTTCATTTCGCAGAATTTGTCTAAGGAATCCGTTGGTAATTTGCGGAACGCTCAAGCTGTTTATTCTCATATGTTTACGGTAAGAGCACAGGATATTATGAGTGGCGGTGCAATTGCTGGCTTGAATACAATTTATTTCAAAGTTCGTGGAATTACTGACACGGTCAGAAAGATTCAATTTCGATTGATATCTTATTCGGTTGCTTTTTTTGCTCAGGCAATATTGGGCGCAGTCAAACAGGGTGGTGTTCCGTTTGTAAATATTCCTTTGGCAGCAGTGGTTTTTAAGAATCTTGGTCAGCTCTATTACTTTAACATCAAAGAAGTACGTGATTTACACGATAAAACATATGAGTTGATAGCTGCTGACGATGAATTAGTGAATCAGGTTTCTGCTAATGGAGAAGACGTGCCTTCATATAATAGCGCTGATGAATACCTGCTTGAATTGGAAAAACAGGAAAAGAGCGTAGATTCCCTGTTGGATTTTTTTGAAGGGAGGGATTCTTGATGGCGCTAGGTGCTATAGCTATTGCGACGGGCATCGGAATTTTTGGTGGTTTTGTAGCCGGTTCTTTGAGCAGACAACCGGAAATAAATGAATTAAAAAAACAGGTCAAATCATTACAAGCTGAGGTTGAAAGGCTCCAAGGAGTGGTCAGAGTTCAAAATAATGAAATTAACGAGCTCAAGATCAGATACACTGCCCTAAGAGGGTGGAACTATATGCAGAAGGCTAAACAACGTGGCTATATTAAGGGAAGCATCATGTTCCAGTACGCGTTGAAAGAATATCTGGAAATGCTTATTGACGCAAACGAATCTAATGCAGTGCGAATGAATGGCCGAGAAGTGGAATTCTACAACGCATTCGGAACTATTATGAACAAGGCAGAGATCAACGACAAAAATAGAAAAATTGTTCTTGATTACGTGAGAGAAAAATATGGCACTAAGATCGACAATTATGAAGAACCCGATCTGAGTGAAATAACTGATTGTTTCGAGTAAAGGAGGCCTAAAGTTGAAAAAGAAAATTAGTCGGGCACGGAAACTCGAAATAAAAAACCCTTCACAAAGGGATGAAATACAAAAGGGATTTGATGATATGGCCGGAATTGCCTTAGGTAATGAAGGCTATAGCAACGATTCGGCAGATAGAGAACTATCTTCTGATGATAAAATCTCATCCAAGGATTTCCTTAATACCATCCGGGAAGAAGATAGAAAGCATGAGAAGAACAAGATAATTCTTCGGACCTCTGTGATTTTAGCCTTTGTTATCGCCATAGTTGGTGGAATCTTGTATGAACGTCATATAGAAGCAACGGATGGAAAAATCAAAGTCACTTATGCTTCAAGTGACTTAGAAGGCAAAGACTATCATGAAGTTGTCTCTGAACTTGAAGATGATGGCTTTACCAACATCATCACAGAGCCCGTTGACGATCTTATTACGGGGTGGATAAACAAAGAGGGTGAAGTAGAAACTGTGGAGATTGATGGGGATACTGAATTTTCGAATGGATCCAGATACCTACCAGATTCGAAAATCGTAGTCACTTATCATACATTCCCGGAGTAGATATGTTACCGCAAAACACAGAGCTGTTCTTGATATGTTTCCGCAAACAGAGGCGAATTATTGACATGTTCCCGCAAACAGTCAGGCAGCGTGATTATGTTTTCAACTGTCTCGGGGCATGTGGAGACGGTTTTCTTATATGGAAACATATCTATTGCAAAATGTGTGTCAGCTTGTAACCTCGGATTAGATGTCACGATTTGATGCAGTGGATTAGATATGTGGAGAATTGTTTAAATCGGAGGTCGACGGAAGGGCCTGACAGAGATGGTTTCAGCGATGAGGGACGTATCTGACCGAGGCGAAATAATCCCTGCGGTGAAAAAGAGGAAGATAGGGATGCATCCGGCCGGCTGAAATAATCCCTGTGGAGCAAAAGAGCAAGATAGAGATGAATCCGGGCGGTTGAAATAATCCCTGTGGAACAGAAAAGCAAGATAGAGATGCATCTGATCGGGGCGAAATAATCCCTGTGGAACAGAAAAGCAAGATAAAGATGAATCTTGTCGGCTGAAATAATCCCTGTGGAACAGAGAAGCAAGATAGAGATGAATCTGGCCGGCTGAAATAATCCCTGTGGTGCAGAAAAACAAGGCAGAGATGCTGATGAATTTCAGTTTATTACAAAAAGGAGAATTAGTCGTGATAAGGCGGGCAATAGATAGAGATGCATCGAGAATTGCTGAGATATCAGTATTCTCCAAGCGAATGAACTATAGAGAAATTTTTCGCAACGATGTGGTTTCATTTGGTGAAATACAAGTTTAAAATATATGAGATATTTTTATGAAATGTATCCTGACGCTGTGATTTGTCCTCAGGTTGAGGACGAATTGAGTGCAGATATAAATCGTCCCCAAGTTGGGGATGATTTACAAATCATTTTTAGAATTCCATGGGGACATAACAAAATCATTCTTGATAAATGCAAAGGAAATTCTGCAAAGGCATTGTTTTATATCAAAAAGACTATTGAAAACAATTGGTCAAGAGATGTTTTACTAAACTTCTTGGGAACGGATTTGTATGAACGCCAGGGTAAAGCAATAACTAACTTTTCTAATACACTTCCGATGGAACAGAGCGATTTAGCACAAGCAATAACGAAGGATCCATATAATTTCGATTTTTTAACATTGCGTGAAAGATATGATGAAAAGGAACTAAAGGATGCGCTTATAGAGAAAGTTAATAATTTCCTTATGGAGTTAGGTACTGGCTTTGCTTATATGGGTAGAGAAGTGAGAATTGAGGTAGGAGATACTGAAAAATTCATAGATATGCTATTTTACAATACTCAAAGGCATTGCTATGTTGTTGTAGAAATAAAAACAGGAAAATTCGATTCTTCTTATGCAGGTCAATTGGGAACTTATGTTGTGGCTGTTAATCATCAGATGAAAACAGAAGCTGATAATCCTACATTGGGACTTCTGATCTGTAAAGATATGGATAAAGTAGAAGCCCAGTATGCATTAGAATCTACTAGCCAGCCACTTGGAATTTCTAGCTATGAATTATCAAAACTTATACCAGAAGAGTTCAGAGGCAGTATGCCTACCATTGAAGAAATTGAGGCTGAATTAAATGAATAACTTCCATTATATTACAAGGAGAATTAGTCATGATAAGGAGAGCAATAGATAGAGATGCATCAAGAATTGCTGAGATATCAGTGTTCTCCAAGCGGATGAACTATAGAGAAATTTTTCACGATGATATGGTTTCATTTGGTGAAATACAAGTTTATCCGTTGGCAAAAGAATACATCGAGCATCCAGAGATACTTAAGAATTTTTATGTATATGAAGATGATTTTGTTAAGGGGTTCATTCATATTCAAGAAACGCAAGTCTTGGAATTGTATGTAGATACTTTTTTCGTGAATCAGGGCATCGGAGGTAAATTATTGGATTTTGCCGTAAGTAGTAATTGTAATTCACTATGGGTTCTTGAGAAGAATACAAAAGCGCAGCGCTTTTATTTGCGACACGGTTTTACTCCAAGTGGAGTAAGGCACTTGGAAGAGGGAACAGAACAATTTATCATTGAAATGATACGTTGAAGTCTCAACGCATGTTGAGACAGTAGTTTTGATGTCACGCGTTAGCAATGAGCCACGCACAGACCGAGCATAAGGTGCTGTGGGAGCTTGCTCACAAAGGCACCATTATGCGATGGGCTGTATGCGGCGAATGCCGCGGATAAGCGTAGGAAGCTTTGCTTCCGTAGCGCATCCGGCGTGGCGTAAGACAAATTAAAAACATAGATTCCGGGCTTTTTCGGAAGTTTGGATTTGAAGCCAGACTTTTGAAAAAGCTCGGTTTTCTTATATGGAAACATATCTACTGCAAAATGTATGTCAGGTTGTAACCTAGGATTAGATGTCACAATTTGAGACAGTGGATTAGATGTTAAGAGAGGTTATACAAATCTTGCTAATGTTTGTCAAGCAGATTTTTAAAGATTTCGAGAACCTTGAGAACAAAAAAGAGAGTAACCTTAATAAGACCTGCTG